>Ga0153924_1000010_pt1 | contig 206570 bp, 198 predicted proteins | sample TSNJ008MetaG_FD_104709 | JGI IMG/M metagenome (GOLD analysis project Ga0153924, IMG submission 104709) | Attine ant fungus gardens microbial communities from New Jersey, USA - TSNJ008 MetaG | ecosystem: Host-associated > Fungi > Mycelium > Unclassified | place: USA: New Jersey, Wharton State... | reverse complement strand
CCCGGAAGCTAAGACCCACAGCGCCGATGGTACTGCACCCGGGAGGGTGTGGGAGAGTAGGACACCGCCGGACAACCATTCACGAAAGGCCCCGACCACACGGTCGGGGCCTTTCGCACTTAACAAACACCACCAAAAGCGGCGCTCCGAAACTACGGAGTGGGGCTGCCTCCGTTGACGTTGAGCGTCTCGCCCACCACGTAGCTGGACTCCGGTGATGCCAGGAAGACGTACGCCGGGGCTAGCTCGGCTGGCTGGCCGGCACGCCCCAAGGGGGTGGACTGCCCGAACTCCGGCAGTTCTTCCTTTGGCTGGCCGCTGCTGACCTGCAGGGGCGTCCAGATGGGCCCGGGAGCCACGGCGTTGACTCGGATGCCCTTGGGCGCGAGCTGCTGCGCGAGTCCCTTGGTGAAGTTGTTGATGCTCGCCTTGGTGGTGGCGTAGTCCACCAGGGTTGGCGACGGGTTGTAGGCCTGGATGGACGTGGTGTTGATGATGGTGGATCCGGCCGGAAGGTGGGGGAGCGCTGCCTTGGTTAGCCAGAACATGGCGTACACATTGGTCTTCTGCGTATGGTCGAACTGCTCATCAGTGATCTGGGCAAGGTCTTCCTGTGCCACTTGCTTTCCGGCATTGTTGACCAGGATGTCTACGCCTCCAAGAACGGCTACGGCAGTGTCCACTACCTCCTGGCAGGTGGCGGAGTCCTTGAGGTCTCCGGGCACCTTAACAGCCTTTCGGCCCGCGGCTTCGATGATGCCGGCGATGCGCGCTGCGTCCTCTTCCTCTTCGGGCAGGTAGGAGAGAACAACGTCTGCTCCTTCCCGGGCGAAGGCGATGGCCGTGGCCGCGCCGATTCCGGAGTCTGCGCCGGTGACGATTGCTTTGCGGCCTTCCAGCCTTCCCGTCCCGCGGTATGTATCCTCACCAAGATCCGCCTTGGGCGTTAGTTCGGCATCCAAGCCTGGCTCAGGCTGGTGTTGTTTTGGTGGGGAGATTTGTTCGTAGGCCGTGACGGGGTTTCGGAACGTGTACTGATCAGTCATGGTGGTCCTCCTGTAGCGAGGTCTGTAACACGGTAGGGGCTGCCGGGAAACTGAACCCAGCACCCCGCCTCCTTAGAAAGTAAGGAGGCTTAGCATTTACAGCCTAGGCGGGAACCGCGTGATCTGCCAAGCCAGCTTTACCGGCGCAAAAGCATCCCGGGATGCTGACAGGCCTAGCCCGAGAAGAACTCAGACAATTCGGCAATGAGCTTGTCCGGTGCTTTGATGGGTCCGTCATGCCCGAACCCGGGGAGGATGGTGTAGCTGGATCCGGACAGGATGTCGTGGATTTGTCCGCAAGCAACACCGAAGTATGCAGGGCTCTTTTCCCCCACCACAATGAGGGTCTCCAAGGGCAATTCCAGGAACGGCTCGGGAGGCATGTCTGCGGCGATGACGGCTTTGATTTCACGTACCCCGCACGTCATCAGCTCGCGCATCTGCTTCCCCAGCGGTGTGCCGGCGGCAATTTTGTTGGCCAGCGTCAGCATGGACAGCGGCATCCTGGCGAAGGCTCCGCCGGTTTCCACTCCCTTGATAAGGATGGCGAGGGCGCGATCATAGTCTCCCGCCGCCGTCGCGCGTTCATAATCCGGGGTCCATTCGGCCTTAACGCTGTGGTTGACGGACACCGCGGGATCGTAGACTGCGAGGCGCTCAACAGGCAGCGTACGCGCAGCGTGCAGCGCTACGGCGCCACCGAAGCTGTGCCCGAAGACGTCGGTGCTGGAGGTGTGCTTCATGACCTCGTCCAAGTCCCGGATGTCCGCCTCGAGCGTGTAATCCTCCGACTGCGGGGACGAGTCACCGCGGCCACGCCGGTTGAAGGTGTGGACAGGCCGGCCAAGTGCTTCGCTGAGCTTCTGCGCGAAGCGCGCATAGTCCGTGGCCGTCACCATGGAGGCAGGAACGACGACGACGCCGGAGCCGGCCGCTGCCAGCTCACCGCCGGTGGTGAGTACTTCGAGGTGTCCGGCGTCGTGGGTCATGATGATGTCGCGCGTCATGACTCGAGCCTAACCGAGCCACCTGACTGCGGGCAGTATGCCGGACCTTATGTGTACAAACCGCGGTATGTGGAAGGGGCCAAGGTAACGATCCGGCCAGGAAACCGATCAACCCCTGAAATACTCCGAGATATCGGAGACAAGTTCATTGACAGCGGCGGGTACAGAGCCGTGGAAACCTTTAGGCGAGACTTCTAGGGTGCTGCCGGGAACGGCCCTGTTGAGGCGCGCGGCGGTCACCTTATAGAACTGTGGGCTCTTCTTACCCACCATGAAGTGGGTGCTGGCCGGCAAGACGGAGAAGTCCTTCGGAGTATCGGCGGCATCGAAGGCCGCTTTGAGTTCACCCACGCCGGAGGGCATGAGCTCGCGGAAGAGCTTGTTGATCTTGGTCCGCGAGACCACTGCCATCAGTCCGGCCAACACCGGCTCCGGCACTCTCGCCAAAGCCGTTCCGGGCTCCATTCCGCGTTTCATCCGCGCCAGTGCCCGCCCAACATTGCCCTGATTAGCCGACTCCTCGAATCCGTTTAGCCAGGTGGTATCCATGCTGCCGTCAATGTTCACGGCGGCGTCATACACAGCGAGTTTGTCCGGCTGATGGGCAGTGCCGGCGAATTCCTGGGCTGCGTTCAGTGCAACGGCGCCGCCCAGGCTGTGGCCCAAAACGTTCCGGGCGCCCGTGGCATCCATAATGGTGCGCACATCAGCGATTTCCGTGGCCATGGAGTAGTTGTGCGGCTGCTCCGTCGATTTGCCCCGGCCGCGGCGATCGTAGACATCCACGGCCCAGCCCTCGCCTAATCCCTTGGCTAAAGCTATGGAGAAAGGGCGGTAGATCAGTGCGGTCAGGAACGCGCCTCCAATGACCACCACGCGGCGTTCCCCGGGGGCGTCCTCCGTGCCGTAGCTATATAAGGCGAGATTGCCGCCGTCGTGCGTTCTGATGTCCCGTTCCTTCACCGGAACATCCTAGGCGGCCCCGCCGGGTTCTACCTCCACGGGGCTCCCCGCCAGGAACCGCGCGATGCGCGAGGCCAGGCGCTTCCCAGGCCGGAGCGGACCCTCATGGAACTGGAGGGGGACCACGGCGAAGGTGATGGCCGGCACGGCGCCGGCCAATATCCTTCCGGTCTCCGCGAAGTATGACGGGCTCCAGCCGCCGCTAAGCATGAGAGTTGGGGTGGAGAGCTGCACGAAATCGCTGAGGTGGGCGTCGGCGGCCAGGACTGCCCGCATTTCGGTGACCGCGGTGGGTAGCAGGGAGCGCATTTCCAAGCCCAGGCGGGTCCGGGCGGAGAGGACACTAAGCGCACGGAGCGCGCCCATGGGCAGGTAGGAGATGGGTCCCGCGGTGCCCAACCCCTGCACCAAGTGGGCCCACGCATGATCCAGTTGGCCGGCGGTGACAGCTTCCTCCAGTTCGGGCCGCCACCGGCTGCTGAGGTTGCCGGAGAGGGACACGGCGGCGTCGTAGGTGACCAGTTTGTTGATCCTGGACCGGCGGGCGGCTTGGAGCGCCACGAATCCGCCATAGCTGTGAGCCACCACATCCGTTGAACCGGTCTGTTCCATGACTGTCTGCAGGTCCGCGATCTCGGTTTCCACGGAATAGCCGGACGGCTGGGGTGCGGAATGGCCGCGTCCGCGGCGATTGTAGGTGTGTACGGGACGGCCCAGCAGGACGCCCAGCGTCCGCGCGAACGGCCAGTACAGGGAGTCGGTCACCAAGGTGCCATGAACAAGCACGACGCCGGCTGGTTCAGCGGGTGCCTTCGACCCCGGCAGCGACGCGGCCGAAGCGGGCCGAAAGGTGTGCACCTCAAGCTGCCCGCCGCCGTCGTTCGTTTCAACAGTCCACGTTTCCACAGCCCGAGTCTATGCGTTTCCCCGATCTGGGCGCCCGGAAGTAAAGCTCCGTAATCACCGGTAAACTTAAGGACTGTGACTTCCGCAAACACCCCCGCCCAGAACCCCTCCGCAGAGCCGATCGACGCCAGCGAGCAAATGCGCATCCGCATGGAGAAGCGCACCAAGCTGATGGAGCGCGGTACCGAGGCCTACCCGGTGGGTGTTGAACGGACCCACTCCCTGAGTGAGGTCCGGGAGAAATACGCACATCTTGAAGCTGATGAGACCACTGGCGAGACGGTGGGCGTCACCGGTCGCGTGGTGTTCGTCCGCAACACCGGCAAGCTGTGCTTCGCAACCCTTCAAGAGGGCGGCGTGGACGGCAAGGGTGTTCGCTTGCAGGCGATGCTGAGCCTGGCCAACGTTGGCGAGGAAGCACTCGCCGATTGGAAGGCCCTTGTTGACCTGGGTGACCACGTCTTCATCAAGGGAGAGGTCATCTCTTCGCGTCGTGGAGAACTGTCGGTCATGGCCGACTCTTGGTCCATGGCTTCGAAGGCCCTGCGCCCGCTGCCGGTGCTGCACGCTGAACTGAGCGAAGAGACCCGTGTTCGGCAGCGCTATGTGGACCTCATGGTCCGCGATGAAGCCCGCGAGATGGTTTACAAGCGCGCAGCCATTACCCGTTCGGTCAGAGACACCCTTGACCGGCACGGCTACGTGGAGGTGGAAACTCCCATCCTGCAGCTGGTCCACGGCGGCGCCACGGCCCGTCCGTTCGAGACGCATATGAACGCGTTTGATCAGAAGATGACCCTCCGGATCGCCACCGAGCTGTTCCTCAAGCGCGCCGTTGTTGGCGGTATTGACCGCGTGTATGACATGGGCAGGGTCTTCCGCAACGAAGGCGTGGACTCCACCCACAGCCCCGAATTCACCACCTTGGAATGCTACGAGGCGTGGGCGGACCAGTTCGTCATGGCAGAACGCATGAAGGAAATCATCCTGAATGTGGCCGACGTCGTAGGTACACGCACCATCCAGACAGATGCCGGGGAAATTAGCCTCGACGGCGAATGGGCTTGGATTTCGGTATACCCGGGGCTTTCCGAGGCAGTGGGAATTGAAATTACCCCGGACACTACCGTGGATGAGTTGCTGGCAATTGCGGCTAAGCACGAAGTCAAGGTGGACCCGAAGTGGGACGCGGAGAAACTCGTTGTGGAACTGTTCGGCGAGATCGTGGAACCCACGCTGCTGAACCCCACTTTTGTTTACGACTACCCGCCTTCCGCGCAGCCATTGGCGCGTCCGCATCGGGAAGACGGCCGCCTGATTGAGGCTTGGGACCTCATTATTGGCGGAATGGAGCGCGGTACGGCGTTCTCCGAGCTTATTGATCCAGTAATCCAGCGTGAGCGCCTCACGGAGCAATCCCGCCGTTCCGCTGCCGGTGATGAAGAAGCCATGCAGTTGGACGAGGACTTCCTCCGCGCCCTTGAATACGGTGCACCGCCCATGGGTGGCATCGGGCTGGGTATTGACCGCCTGGTAATGCTATTCACTGGTGCCGGTATCCGCGAAACCATCCTGTTCCCGTTGCTGAAGCCTGAGGGTCACTGATTATGGAGTACATCGCAGTCCTGGCGCCATCCATTGTGGTGGGGTTGATCTTCTGGTTTGCCATGAAGTCGATCTTCAATGCGGACAAATCGGAACGGCAGGCCGAAGCCAAGGCACAAGCCGAAGCGAATATGAAAAACTCAGGCCCTGCGTCCGAGGGGCCGGCAGCTAAATAGCGTCAATTGGGTTCAGCTAACGGAAGAGAATCCAATTACACTTTGACGCGCATGCTTGCCGTGAACGATAATCATCAAAGGAATCCGGGGAATTTCTGATTATCCGACCCTCCAAATGAGAGGCACCTCATGGCACAGAAAGTAAAAATCATCCTCGTCGATGACCTGGATGAGGGGGCCGCGGACGAAACTGTTCGTTTTGGCCTCGATGGCGTGAGCTACGAGATGGACCTGTCCACTGCCAACGCAGCCTCACTGCGTAAGGCAATGGAGCCCTATGTTGCAAAGGCGCGGAAGACTTCTTCCGGCCGTGCAACCCGGGGCCGTGCAACAGCCGCACGTAACCAGGATTCCGCGCAAATCCGTCAGTGGGCCCGTGACAACGGTTACACGGTCAACAGTCGCGGACGTATTCAGGCTGAAATTCAGGAAGCCTACCAAAAGGCCAATTCCTGATTCACCGCTTCAATGCCCCGGCAGTCACTGCCGGGGCATTGGCGTTTAACGCCGGAAGTTTGTGGGAGTTCGGCCAAAACCTTCGAATATCCTGTGAATCAGAGCAGGGCTGAATGCCTGATCTATTTGGCATTCACCAAGGCCGTGGGCCGGGACGTCGGGAAAGGCCCCCGCCGGGTGGCGGATGCTTGATTCCAAGCATGGCCACAGGGTGACACCGCCGCTGGCTCAGGTCAAGGGCCACGGCCGGATTTATTCCGCAACCACGTCATGTTTCCCCTGTGGCGAACACGCCCCAAAAGTGCTTCTCCGGCACGTAGCATCAAAGTACGTCGTAGCTAGGAGTGTGGCGAAATGTTTGAGAGATTTACGGACCGTGCCCGTCGCGTGGTCGTCCTTGCCCAAGAAGAGGCACGGATGCTCAACCACAATTACATCGGTACCGAGCACATCCTCTTGGGTCTGATCCACGAGGGTGAAGGCGTTGCTGCCAAGGCGCTCGAGTCCCTGAGCATTTCGCTCGATGGCGTTCGTGAGCAGGTGCAGGAGATCATCGGCCAGGGCCAGCAAGCCCCGTCCGGTCACATCCCCTTCACCCCGCGCGCCAAGAAGGTGCTTGAGCTTTCCCTTCGCGAAGCACTGCAGCTCGGCCACAATTACATCGGTACTGAGCACATTCTGCTCGGCCTCATTCGCGAAGGCGAAGGCGTGGCCGCACAGGTGCTGGTGAAGCTGGGGGCAGACCTGAACCGGGTCCGCCAGCAGGTTATCCAGTTGCTCTCCGGCTACCAGGGCAAGGAGACCGCGGGCAGCGGTTCCGGCCAGGGCCAGCCAGAAGGTACCCCTGCCGGCTCGGTGGTGCTTGACCAGTTCGGACGCAACCTGACCCAGGCTGCCCGCGAGAACAAGCTCGATCCTGTGATCGGCCGCGAGCAGGAGATGGAACGCGTCATGCAGGTCCTCTCCCGCCGTACCAAGAACAACCCGGTCCTGATCGGTGAGCCCGGCGTTGGTAAGACTGCCGTCGTCGAAGGCCTCGCCCAGGCAATCGTCCGTGGCGACGTCCCGGAAACCATCAAGGACAAGCAGCTGTACACGCTTGACCTCGGTTCCCTGGTTGCCGGTTCCCGCTACCGCGGCGACTTCGAAGAGCGCCTGAAGAAGGTCCTCAAGGAAATCCGCACCCGCGGCGACATCATCCTCTTCATCGACGAGATCCACACCCTCGTTGGTGCAGGTGCTGCCGAAGGTGCCATCGATGCCGCATCCATCCTGAAGCCGATGCTGGCCCGTGGTGAACTGCAGACCATTGGTGCAACCACTCTGGATGAGTACCGCAAGCACATCGAGAAGGACGCCGCTCTTGAGCGCCGCTTCCAGCCGATCCAGGTCAAGGAACCCTCCGTCGCTCACGCGATCGAGATCCTCAAGGGCCTGCGGGACCGCTACGAGGCACACCACCGCGTGACGATCACCGACGGCGCCCTCGCCTCAGCTGCGCAGCTGGCCGAACGCTACATCTCGGACCGCTTCCTGCCGGACAAGGCGATCGACCTCATCGATGAAGCCGGTGCGCGCCTGCGCATCCGTCGCATGACCGCTCCGCCGGAGCTCAAGGCCATGGACGAGCGCATTGCGGACGTCAAGATGGAGAAGGAATCCGCGATTGACGCCCAGGACTTTGAGGGTGCTGCATCGCTGCGCGACAAGGAGCAGAAGCTCATTGCCGAACGCGCAGAGAAGGAGCGCAGCTGGAAGTCCGGCGGCATGGACGACATCTCCGAGGTTGACGAGGACCTGATTGCTGAAGTTCTTGCGAACTCCACCGGCATCCCGGTCTTCAAGCTCACCGAGGAAGAGTCCTCGCGCCTGCTCAAGATGGAAGACGAGCTGCACAAGCGCGTCGTCGGCCAGGACGAGGCCATCAAGGCCCTCTCCCAGGCGATCCGCCGTACCCGTGCAGGCCTGAAGGACCCCAAGCGTCCCGGTGGCTCGTTCATCTTCGCCGGCCCCACCGGCGTCGGCAAGACCGAGCTGGCCAAGGCACTTGCCGAGTTCCTGTTCGGTGAAGAGGACGCCCTCATCACGCTGGACATGTCCGAGTACTCCGAGAAGCACACGGTTTCGCGTCTCTTCGGTGCACCTCCGGGCTACGTTGGATACGAAGAAGGCGGCCAGCTGACCGAGAAGGTCCGCAGGCGTCCGTTCTCCGTGGTCCTGTTCGATGAAGTTGAGAAGGCACACGCTGACCTCTTCAACTCACTGCTGCAGATCCTGGAAGACGGCCGTCTGACTGACTCCCAGGGCCGTGTTGTGGACTTCAAGAACACCGTGATCATCATGACCACCAACCTTGGTACCCGCGACATCTCCAAGAGCGTGGCAACGGGCTTCCAGTCCGGCACGGACACCCAGACCGGCTACAACCGGATGCGGGCACGGGTCACGGAGGAGCTCAAGCAGCACTTCCGCCCCGAGTTCCTCAACCGTGTCGACGACGTCGTGGTGTTCCCGCAGCTGACGCAGGACGAGATCATCGAGATCGTGGACCTGTTCGTGACCCGCCTGGAGCGCCGCCTCAAGGACAAGGACATGGGCATAGAGCTCACGCCCGCTGCCAAGGTCCTCCTGGCCACGCGTGGTTACGATCCCGCCATGGGTGCCCGGCCGTTGCGCCGCACCATCCAGCGCGAGATCGAGGACCAGCTGTCCGAGAAGATCCTGTTCGGGGAGATCCACTCCGGCGACATCGTGGTGGTGGATGTGGATGGCGAAGGTGACGACGCCAAGTTCACGTTCGAAGGCAACGCCAAGCCGCGCATCCCGGAAATTGCTCCGACCGCGTAAGTTCAACAGCACTCAGTCCCGTCCGTTCCCACAAGGAGCGGGCGGGACTTTGCTGTGGGGTCTGAGTTCTTGAACAGATGATGACCCTTAAGAGGCGGGCCTTTTCAGGGCGTTACCTGTACAAAAACTCCAAGAGGGAAGTGAGGCACGGCATGCGGGTACTGATGGTCACTCCAGGCACTCGGGGTGATGTTGCGCCCATGGCCGGGCTGGGGAGCCGCCTGCAGGACGTGGGTTACGAGGTTGCCATTGCAGCCAACCCTGCCTACGCGCCCCTGGTTGTTGAGGCTGGCTGCGAGTTCAGGCCATTGCCCGGCGATCTGGCCGGATTGATCAGGCAACCAGCCCCCGGCACCAAGGCGACTTCTGCGGGCATGCTTACCTTTTGGCGGAAGCTCACGGAGTATATGGACGACGCCGCCACCGGAACCCTCGCTGCTGCTGAGGCCGGGACCGATGTGATCCTGGCAAACTCGGTGGCACCCTATGCGTACGACGTCGCAGAAGCCATGGGGATTCCTGCAATTGGTGCACATCTGCAGCCCACGGAGCCCAGCGCAGCCTATCCTCCGGTCCTCATGAATTCGGCCCGGAGCCTTGGTGCTTGGGGGAATCGAATCATCGGTGAGCGGGCAGCTGCCGGCCCGGCTCCCTATGACGCTCCCAGTGCACGCCTTCGCAGGGAGCTCGGGCTGGGGAAGCAGAGCCGCGCCGCTGGTGAGCGGCGTCGTCGTAAAGCTGGCGCCACGATCCTTCACGGCATCAGCCCCACGGTTCTGCCGAGGCCTGCTGATTGGCATGAGGGCCTGGTGATGGCTGGAAATTGGTGGCCTGCCGCGAAGGTGGACTGGCAACCATCGGCGGATCTCCTTGCCTTCCTTGCTGATGGACCGCCGCCTGTTTTCGTTGGTTTTGGTAGCAGTGCGCACATCGATCCCGCTTTTATCCTCGAGGCCACCCGGCGTGCCGGAGTTCGGGCAGTGGTGCAGGGTGGGGAGGGGCCGCAGATACTGGGCGAGGATGCGATTGGCGTTGGCAGCGTTCCGCATGAATGGTTGTTCCCTCAGATGGCGGCCGTGGTTCATCATGCCGGCGCTGGTACCACGGCAGCGGGCTTCCGTGCAGGGGTGCCGGCTGTGGGCGTCCCTGTGTACACGGACCAGCCGCTCTGGGCGTCCCGCATCGCCGCGCTAGGGGCGGGACCGGCACCCCTTCCCTACAAGAAGCTGACTCCCGAGCGCCTTGGCGACGCCATCAACGCAGCCGTCAACACGCCGTCGTACGCTCGCCAGGCGGCGAAGGTGGCGGCAGGGGTCGCCTTGGAGGATGGAACTGCGCCGGTGATCGCGACTCTACGCAATATGTGAAAGTACTGTTTCACTGTGAGTGAACCACTCTGTGATCGATGACACAAACCGTGTTGAATCGGACCATGGACTCTGCTGACACTCACACTCAGGGCAAACAGCCCGAAACTGTCTTTCATGACCTCGACCACTACCTCTCCATCCCCCGGGTTAGTGGCCTGGCCCTCAGCCCCGATGGCAAACGACTGGTCACCACCGTCACAACACTGAACGGCAAAGGAACGGAATTCGCCACGGCACTGTGGGAGCTGGATCCCAGCGGCGCGAACCATGCGCGCCGAATCACCCGCAGCGCCAAAGGTGAAGCCGGTGCCGTCTTCGCTGCCAACGGCGACCTCTACTTCACCTCCGCCCGCCCGGACCCGGACAGCCCTGATGCTGACCCCGTGAACGCGCTGTGGCTACTGCCCGCTGATGGGGGAGAGGCGCGCGTGGTGCACTCTCGGTCGGCCGGCATCAGGTCCGTGATGGCTGCCGAGGACACGCAAGCCATCTTCGTCAACGCTGAGGTCCTGGCTGGATCCACGGACGAGGAGAACGACGAGGAGCGACGCAAAGACCGCAAGGACAACAAAGTTTCGGCGATTCTCCACACTGGCTACCCCGTCCGGTACTGGGACGCGGACCTCGGCCCGGCCGAACCACGGATCTTCGCCGTGGAGCAGGGCGAAGAAGAAGCCAACCGCAAACCCTCAACTGTGGATGCGGCCGCGCCTCTCCGGCTCCGGAACCTGACAACCGGCGTCGGCGGTTCCCTGCGTGAGGCTAAAACCGTGGTGAGCCCGGACGGGAAGACCATCTACACCAGCATGACCAAAGCGCTCGCAAAGGCTGACAGCAGGGAGGTTCTGGCCGCCGTCGACGTCGCCACGGGGACCGTTAAGGTACTTCTGGATCACCCGGGCATGAACTATTTCCCCGGACCGGTGAGCCCGGACAACCAAACCTTGGTGGTGCAGAGCGAGAGCGACACTACCCCCACGCAGGCTCCGCGGGTGTTGCTCCACTTGCTGGACGTGGCTGGCGGCGAGACCACAGACTTGGAGCCGCTGGCACACCAATGGGACCGCTGGGCCAACCCGGTGGCGTGGCTTCCGGACGGAAGTGCGGTGCTGGTGACAGCGGACGACGACGGCGCGTCTCCGGTTTTCCGGATTAGCGTGGCGGATGGAGGAGTAACCAGGGTGACGAAAGACGCCGCCGCCTATTCCGACGTCGTTGTTTCTTCCGACGGAACCACCGCGTATGCGCTCCGGAGCTCCTATGAGTTCCCCGCGGAAGCCGTGCGGATTGACCTCGCTTCCGGAGAGGTCCTCCGCTTGCAGGCGCCCGCGGAAAGGCCCGTTTTCAAAGGCAGGCTGGAACGCGTGGAGACCACCGGTGAGGACGGCTCCCGAGTTCCGGCATACCTGGCCCTTCCAGAGGAAGCGTCTGCGGATAACCCGGCTCCGCTCCTCCTCTGGATTCATGGCGGGCCTTTGGGATCTTGGAATGCCTGGACATGGCGGTGGAACCCGTGGCTGCTGGTGGCCAAGGGCTACGCCGTTCTGTTGCCGGATCCTGCCCTTTCCACCGGCTACGGCCAGGAATTCATCCAGCGCGGCTGGGGAGAATGGGGAAAGAAGCCCTTCACTGATCTGATGGCCATCACCGATGCCGTGGTTGGGCGGCCGGACATTGATGAAACGCGCACCGCGGCAATGGGCGGTTCCTTCGGCGGATACATGGCCAACTGGGTGGCCGGCCAAACCGACCGCTTCAAGGCGATCGTCACCCACGCCAGCCTCTGGGCGCTGGACCAATTCGGACCCACCACGGACGCCGCCCAGTACTGGCTCAAGGAAATGACGGTAGAAATGGCGATGGAAAACTCGCCGCACCTGAACGTGGGCAACATCAAGACGCCCATGCTGGTGATCCACGGCGACAAGGACTACCGCGTCCCCATTGGAGAGGGTCTCCGCCTCTGGTACGAGCTCCTGTCCGCTTCCCAGCTGCCCGCTGACGAGAACGGCCAAAGCGCTCACCGCTTCCTGTACTTCCCGGACGAAAACCACTGGGTACTGCAGCCGCAGCATGCCAAGATCTGGTACGGCGTGGTGGAGCACTTCCTGGCAAAGCAGGTGCTGGGAGAGGATGTGGCCCTGCCCGATTCGCTCGGACTTTAGCGGGGGCTAGTACCGCGCAGGACCTGCGCCATTTGCCGCGTGCTCGCTCCTCCGTCGCTTGCACGCACGCTACGCACATGGCCCAGGCCCGGCGCGTGGCTCTCCTCTCTCGTCATGCGCGGGGATGGGACATCCAGCTCCACGTGCCTCGTTGGTATGGGGGAGTTGGGCCTCGTTAGGATGGGGGAGTGAATCCGACCTTTAGCCTCCGCCCTGCCCGCACGAGTGATGTGGCGGCTATCAAGAGGCTTGTGGCGCCTTTGGCCGAGGAAAGGATCCTCATGGCCAAGGAGACTGTGGCGTATTACGAAAGCCTCCAGGAATTCCGCATAGCCGAGTCCGATGACGGAGAAGTCATAGGCTGCGGAGCCTTGCACGTCATGTGGGAGGACCTGGCCGAGATCCGCACCCTTGCTGCCGCTGACTCCTGGCGTGGGCGGGGAGTTGGACACGTCCTCGTGGAGAATCTGCTGGAGGAAGCCCGCGCCCTCGGCGTGAACCGCGTGTTCTGCCTGACGTTTGAGGTGGACTTTTTCAAGCGCCATGGATTTGAAGTCATGGCTGATCAGTCGGTGGTGGATCCACAGGTGTATTCAGAACTTCTGCGCTCGCATGACGAAGGCGTGGCCGAGTTCCTGGATCTTGCCCGGGTGAAGCCCAACACCTTGGGCAATACGCGCATGATCCGGCAACTTTAGCGTCGGCCAAAACCCTTCCTCCCTCACCGCTCGCCACGTATGGAGCGGGAATCAACCCTGCCCGATTATGCGTGATTTATTTACTCTTCTCTTATATCCACTTGATGGATAAACTGATCTTGGCTTGCTGGGGAAGCTTCCACCACATCGGTCAATTGAGAGAAGATCATGCAGTCCCACGCGTCCTTTTCAGATGTTTCAGAACTCCAACTCAGCGTGAACGGTCCCGTGTTTACGCCTGCCGATCCGGGTTTCGCCCCCGAAGTAGCGGCCTTCAATCTCTCCACACAACACCAACCTGATCTCGTTTTTGGCGCCCTCGATGCCGAGGACGTCGCAGCGGCAATACGCTGGGCAGCACAACGCGGTATGCCCGTCTCAGTCCAGTCCACCGGACACGGTGCCACCAACGCCATTGAAGGCGGCCTGCTCATCAGCACGCGCCGGATGCTGGAACTGAGCATTGACCCCCTTGAGAAGACGGCCCGCGTTGGTGCGGGCGTTCGATGGAAGGCTGTGGTGGACCTCGCGGCCACTTTCGGCCTGATGGGACTCTGTGGTTCCACCACGGACGTGGGGGTGGTGGGTTACACCCTTGGTGGCGGCCTGCCCATCCTGGGCCGCAAGTACGGCTTCGCCTCAGACCACGTGATCGCCTTTGAGCTGGTCACCGCCGACGGCACTCAGCGCCGCGTGACCAAAGATGAGAACCCGGAGCTGTTCTATCTCCTTCGCGGCGGCAAGGGAAACCTGGGAATCGTCACGGCCATGGAATTCCACCTTTTCCCGGCAGCTGACCTCTACGCTGGCGGGATGTATTTCGACGGCGGGTACGCGCCGGAAGTCCTGCGGGCATTCCGCGAGTGGGTCCCCTCCCTGCCGGTGGAAGCCTGTGCGTCCGTGGCGTTCCTTCGCCTGCCGGACATGGACATGATTCCGGAGCCGCTTCGCGGGAAATTCGTCATCCATCTGCGCTACGCCTACCAAGGCGACCCGGCAGCAGCCTCGGAAATCCTGCAGCCCATGCGTACCTGTGCGCCGCTCATGATGGATGCCACCGGACCCCTGGACCCCACCCAATTCGACTCCATCCACCAGGACCCGGACCAGCCCGTACCCGTACGGGAGCATGGCTTCCTGCTGGACCGGCTGGACGAGCAAACCGACGAGGCGCTTTTGAGGCACTTCGGTCCCGGGGTGGAAAGTCCCGTGTTGTTGGCGGAGCTTCGCCTCTTGGGCGGTGCTTTGGCCACGAGTGCTGACGGCGAAGACCTGGTGGGTGGCCGCGACGCAGCATTCAGCTTCTTCATGGCCGCCATTGCTGTCCCTCCGGTGATGGACATCCTGCCCACCGTTTTCAGCTCGGTTCACGAGGAACTCCGTCCTGCCGCGAACGCTGGCACGTTCGTGAACCTCCATGGCCACTTTGTGGATGCCGAGGATAGGGAACGTCCATGGTTGCCCGTTGCCCGGGAACGGCTCAGGAAGGCCAAAGCCGAGCTGGATCCCAATAACATGTTCAGTTTCGGGCACGTTGTGGGGCTCCCGGTCATTGATCAGACGGTGCTGCTGGAGGACGTTGTCACCGGCGGCGGCGATGCCGTTCTGAGCAGTTGAAGGGGATGAGGACCATGGACCATAGGGTCACGTTCCCGGATTTCTCCGCTTTTCAAATCGATATTCCGCACGGATCCTTCCCGCACGAGCCTTCCTGGCAGGACCCAGGGCACTCCGACCCGGATCTGTACTCGGCCTTCTGGCCGGAGTACGTCGCCCGGAATGAAGCCAATGCGGTGACATCACACACTGCCGAGGATTAGCGGGGACCACGTGCAATATCACCGGGGAGGGACAGCGGATGGCTGTCCCTCCCCGTTTTGCATTCCGGGGTTGCGGCCGCATTTGTCCACAACCACTGCCAGAAGGCCTACCGTGGCCACAGCCGCCGGTAGTAGGGTCAAAGCACCAGCCACAGCATGCCCAGGAGCGTCAGATGAAAAAGCTCATTAATGATCCGCGCGCGGTGGTGGACGAGTCCGTTGAAGGTTTCGGCATGGCCCATGCCGACATCGTGGACGTCCACCCCGAGCCCAAGTACGTTGTCCGGAAAGGCGCTCCCGTAGCGGGCAAAGTTGCCTTGGTCTCCGGTGGTGGCAGCGGCCACGAACCACTGCACGCAGGTTTCGTGGGCCTTGGCATGTTGGACGCCGCAGTGCCCGGTGCAGTCTTCACCTCGCCCACACCCGACCAGATCATCCCGGCAACCGTGGCAGTGGACTCAGGTGCCGGCGTCGTTCATATTGTGAAGAACTACACCGGCGACGTCCTGAACTTTGAAACCGCGGCCGAAATGGCACAAGCCGAAGGCGTGCGGGTGCGCTCTGTGCTGGTCAATGACGACGTCGCGGTGGAGGACTCGCTCTATACCGCTGGCAGGCGTGGGGTTGGCGGCACGGTCCTCGTGGAGAAAATCGCGGGTGCATCCGCCCAGCGCGGTGACGACCTTGACGGGGTCACTGCGATCGCCGAGCGCGTGGTAGCGAATGTGCGCACCATGGGCGTGGCCCTGTCCGGCTGCACGGTTCCCCATGCCGGCACGCCGAGTTTTGAACTCGCGGAAAACGAGATCGAAATTGGCATTGGCATTCATGGCGAACCTGGCCGGCACAAGATTGCCATGGAAAGCGCTGATGCCATCACGGATCGCCTGCTGGAGCCCGTGCTGGAGGACCTGGCCCTTGCATCTGGCGAGAAGGTGCTGTTGTTCGTCAACGGCATGGGCGGCACCCCGCAAAGCGAGCTGTACATTGTGTACCGCCGCGCGGCCCAGGTGCTGGCCGAGCGCGGGGTTACCGTGGAGCGCTCCCTTGTGGGGAACTACGTGACGTCCCTCGAAATGCAGGGGTGCTCTGTGTCTGTGCTTCGCTTGGATGATGAGATGACCAGGCTGTGGGACGCGCCCGTCCATACTGCTGCCCTGCGTTGGGGGGCCTGAGCGTGGGCTTGGATGTGAAATGGGCTCTGGACTGGATGCGGCTCTCCGCGCAGGCCATGGGCGAACATCGGGTGGAATTGATTGAACTGGACCGGGCCATTGGCGACTCAGATCATGGGGAGAACATGGACCGTGGTTTCCAGGCAGTCCTTCAGAAGCTCGACGAAGCACCACCCGAAACTCCCGGAGCGGTGCTGAAAGCTGCGGCGATGGCGCTGATGTCCAAAGTTGGCGGTGCTGCCGGTCCACTGTATGGCACGGCCTATCTGCGTGCGGCAACATCCTTGGGCGAGACCGCCGATATTGATGCGAATGCGTTGGTGGCTGCCCTCACGGCTGCCCGTGACGGCGTGGTGGCTCGCGGCAAAGCCGAACCCGGTGACAAGACCATGATTGATGCGTGGACGCCAGCCGTTGAAGCCGCAGAACAGGCGGCAGCGAGCGGCGCTGACGTGCTGGCGGTCCTGGAAGCGGCGGCGGATGCAGCCGAAACAGGGGCTGCGGCCACGGATCCGCTGGTGGCGCGCAAAGGCCGGGCCAGCTACCTGGGGGAGCGAAGTGCAGGGCACAGAGATCCCGGGGCAGCGTCAACGGCACTGCTGCTGAGGGCTGCCGTTGCAGCCGCAACGGGAACGGCTGGCTCGTCAGGTGCGGCGGACTCTGCAGGTGCTGCAGGTGCGGCGGACTCTGCAGGTGCCGCAGGTTCGGCAGGTTCTGCAGGTTCGGCGTCTGCCGCCGGCCCGGCGGGCTCCACCCAAGGCACCGGAGCCGACGCCGTATGACCGTGGGCATTGTGGTGGTCTCGCACAGCAGCAAGATCGCCGAGGGTGCGGTGGAACTTGCCGCCCAAATGGCGCCCGACGTCGAACTGGTCGCCGCCGGGGGAACTGACGACGATCGGATCGGCACCAGCCTTGAGAAGGTGCTGGCCGCCGTCGAGCAGTCCTTGGTTGATTCCGGCGGAGACGGTGTGGTGGTGGTGACTGATCTGGGTTCGGCGGTGATGACGGCTGAATCGGCCATGGAGTTCGCCAGCGAACCGGACGCAGTGCTCCTGGCCGATGCGCCGTTGGTTGAAGGGCTCGTGGCCGCCGCCGTGGCCGCCCAAGGAGGCGCCGGCGCGGAGGATGTTCGCAAAGCAGCCGAAGCCGTGGCATTTGGCAAAGTCCCTGCTGGCGTGGGAGGCCCGGAGGTCCCTGCCGAAAGCGATGAACCGGACGCCAGCGGTGATTTTGAGCTCATCAATGCCATGGGAATGCATGCCAGGCCCGCCGCGAAAATAGCTGGGGGCTTGTCCGGTTTGGACGCCGAGGTGAGCGTCAACGGCGTCGACGGCATGTCCATTATGGCGCTCATGGCCCTGGCTGCAGGCACGGGATCAACGCTGCATGTTGAAGCTAGCGGCAAGGATGCGTTGAAGGCCGTTGAGTATGTGGGCCGGCTGGTGGAGGAAGGGTTCGGCGAGCTCTAGTTCGGACAATTTTGCCCCAAATATTGCTAAGTACACTGATTAGTGATGTTGTAGAGGTACAGGTTCACTACAAGGAAGAGGTGCGAAAGCATGGGTGCTGACGACAAGATGGAGAACGCTGGCGAGAAGCTCGGTGGCAAGGCTAAGGAAGCCGCCGGAAAGCTGACGGACAACGAGCGCTTGGAAGCCGAAGGTAAGGGCGACCAGACCAAAGCCGACCTCAAGGGTGCTGGCGAGAAGCTGAAGGATGCTTTCAAGAAGGACTAAGAATCCAGGCGGGGCCGCTGCAATTGCAGCGGCCCTGCCTTGTTTTGGGGCAATTGTTGTTTGAGGCGTTTGTTGCGTGACGCGCTGCGGCGCGGTAACTAATGGAGGATCTTCGTGAACATACTGGTGAAACTTTTCGGCCTCGCGGCAAGCCTCGGAGCCGGCGCGCTTGCAAACAAGACGCTTGAGGGCCTCTGGGAGAAGAAGACCGGTAAGCCCGCCCCTAAGGACGGAACCGACCTCAACGATTCCCTGCCCGGTGTGCTGGTCTTCGCGGTTGTTTCTGCCGGCGTTGGCGCCTTGGTTCACGTTCTTACCCAACGGGGCACTAAAAGCGCCCTGGCCCGTATGAAGAAAACGGCAGACGAGGTTTAACACAATGGCTATTGCTAAATACCCGAGCGTTGTTATCGATTGCCCTGATGCAGGGGCATTGGCCGCCTTCTATGGCGAGCTCTTTGGCTGGGAAATCGAGGACAAAGGTGACTGGTTCGATATCCGGCCGGCTGACGGCAGCAACTGCATCTCCTTCCAACAGGTAGAGGTCTACCAAGAGCCCAAGTGGCCCGGACAGACCATCCCGCAGCAGATGCACTTGGACATGGTGGTGGAAGACCTCGACAAAGGCGAGGAAGTCGCGCTGTCCCTCGGTGCAACCAAGGCCGACCACCAGCCTGGAGAAACGTTCAGGGTGTTCCTGGACCCTGCGGGGCACCCGTTCTGCCTCTGCCTCAGCTAGCCCTGCCAGCCAGCGCTAGCCTTGCTGGGCGGCCCACTCATCAACGCGGCGGTTGCTCTCCTCTTCGGAGAGATCCTCCACCCGGGTCATGATGGACCAGCGGACGCCGAAGGGATCACGAATGCTCGCGTACCGGTCGCCCGAGACGAACGTGGACAAGGGCTCGCGAATGGTTGCCCCGGCTTGCTCGGCTTTCTTGACCAGTCCGTCCGCGTCCTGGCAGTAAAGCCCCAGGGAGTAGCAGTCGTCCTCGCCAGCCGGGGATGGAACAAGGTGGTATTCCGGGTTGGGCTCGCCCAGCTGCAGATGACCGTTCCCAAGGTCGAGTTCGGCGTGAACCACAACCCCGCCCATCTCGGTCTGGCCCACAACCCGGGCTCCAAACACGTCGCGGTAGAACGCGATTGCCTCCTTGGCGTTGGTCACCGCCAGGAAAGGTGTGAGGCTGGTCAGGCCGTTGGGGATGCCGTTGGTGGTGTGATCACCGTTAGCGGCCGAGATGGACTCTGTGCTTGTAGTATCTGTCATGGTTATGACGCTACGGGCAGCGGCCGGGTAGCGCTTGGAGATTCGCGACAGCTTTGACTCCTGGAGGAAGGCTCCAATGGACGGTTCCCACAAGGGCATCCTGTACCCGGCCCGGCTGCCCACGTTCCACCGGGTTCCTGCCCCCGCGTCAGTAGCGGACCTGGTGCAGTGGTTCTGGATTCCGGAGTGGAACATCGAGCCCGGCCGCTCATCCCGGCAACACGTGATCGCCTACCCCGCATCCAATCTGGTGGTCCAGGGGGATGCCGTTGAGTTCTCCGGGCCCACGTCCCGGGCAGACTACCGGGACCTGACCGGCAAAGGCTGGGCCGTGGGCGCACTTCTGCGCCCGGCGGCCGTGCCGCTTTTTACCGACAACCCCCGGGCCATGCGTGATCAGGAAGTGGTGCTGGCACTAACGGATCTTCACGGCGCCGTGTCAGCAGCCATGAATACGCACGACGGCGGCGCTCGCCGTTCGCGGGCAGTGGACGCCTTTGTTGCGTGGCTGGTGTCGCTGCGGTTTGTTCCATCGGAGGAGGCGCTCCTGGCGAATCGCATGATGGATCTCATTGCCTCTGAACCCGACGTACTGCTGATCGAGGATGTGGCATGCCGTCTTGCGGTATCGCCACGAACCTTGCAAAGAATTGCGGGAAAGTACGTGGGGTTGAGTCCCTCCGCCCTGATTCGGCGCCGGAGGCTACAGGATGCCGCGGAGCGTACCCGGTCCGATCCCACAGCGGACCTCGCCGCGATCGCCGTCGAACTTGGCTATTCGGATCATGCGCACCTGACGAACGATTTCCGGAAGTACCTGGGTTTCACCCCCAGCGGGTACCGGAAGTCGTTCGGCGGGGTGCCGGGGCAGGGTCAGCTGCCCACGGCGTAAGCGCTATCGCTGCCTTAGTCCCTCCCCGTCAAGGGTCAGAGCTGCTGAAATGAATCGGCCGCATTGCTCGCCGTATGGATAATCGCCGTGAGGCGTGAAGGTCAGCGTGCGCACGGGCAATGCTGTACCCGCCGGGGAAGTGCCGCTAACGGTTGCTTCCAGGGGGTTCTCAGTGAGGTCTGGAAGCTCGAGGAATCCCTGAAGCGTACCGTCCGGCGACGATGTGGCGGAGCAGACGCCGTCAGGTGTGCACCCTTGGTCCACGGACGTGGCGCCGGGGTTCAAGATCAAATCCTTCTCCGTGCAGATACCGTCCTGGCAGGCCTTCAACCGTAATGCAGCAACCTGGTCCGCATAGTCGGCTGCGACGGTCAGGGAAACGCCCGCAACGTGCCCGATCGCCGGGCAAGCTACGGGTTCAGCTAAGCAGCCCGGAAGCAGCGCCGTGGTTCCCATGAGTGTCAAAGCCAGTCCGATCTTGCCCATGCTTCAGGGTAGGGCTGCCTGCGGACGATGTCGTTGAATTAGCGGCAGAGGAGAGCGAAAGGCGCCTGCATCGTTATGGATCCGTGGGCCCGATGCTTAACCGATACCGCGCTGCACGTCAGTGGTTTCGATGATGCCAACGGCCAGCTCGGGGTACTGACTCATGACGCGATTCTCCCTCATGTGGAATCCGCTGATACATCCGGGTTGCCGATTCAGCCGGGTTGCCGATTCAGCCGGGCTGCTGATAAATCAAAGCGGTTGTTCCACCACGTTCGAGGTACTACTAGACGCTGGACTCACCGCTGGAGCCCGACGATGAGTACCACTCCCAGACGCCGTCCTCTGTGATCTTGCCACTCATCGCACCGAACATCCACGGAGTGATGCCGGTGGGGTCACCTCCGGCACGGACAAACTCGGTACGTGTTCTCCGGGCGGCCCTAAAGTGCTCGGGCAGGTACAGGCCCAGCCCCAGGCCGCAGCCCAGCACGAAGAACAGGATCGAGAAGATACCAAGGGGAGGCCCGACGAACAGGTTGCTCAGGATGACATACCCAACGGCGAAACCCACTCCGCCGAGGAGAGCCCAAAACACCGTCCAGAAACCTGACCAGAAGCCGAGGCTTCTGTTGCTGGGGCGTTGGTTGGGATCGTCGTTCGCCCTCATGCGGGGAGGCTTCCGGTCGATTTCGGGGGAAGGGTCGGCTGCACAGAAGAATCCTATGCCGGGAAACCTGCTGAGGCGACGCCTACGCCGGAAGCCGCAACCCGCCGTCGTGCATTTCCGCCAAACCGTCCGTCAGCAGCCCTTCAAGTGCCCGCTCGAGTTGCTCGGGCGCTGAATTGAGCCGGTGCAGCGCGGCGAGGGGAATCCCGACGCCGGACGGTGCGAACCCGAGGTCAGCCGGTGCTTGCTCGAACATCTCGCGTGGCACTGGCGTGGCGGCTTCGCGAAGCACGGCCATCACGGCGCCGCGGACCTGGCGGTCGGTGCCGTGCCAGGACTGGCCCTTTGGGATGTACGACGGCGGCGGCTCACCGGCCGCGAGCCACGCGCAACTGGAGCGTACGGGACAGTCGGCGCACTTGGGGCTGCGGGCGGTGCACACCATGGCGCCAAGTTCCATGACGGACGCGTTCCAACGAACGGAGAGCTCCTGGTCCTCGGGCAAGAGAGACTCGGCCAGCCGCATTTCTGCGGCAGTAAGGGCCGGCGCAGGCAGAGCGCTGCCGGAGATGAGCCGCGCGTGGACGCGCCGGATGTTGGTATCAACCACGGTTTCCCGTTGCCCAAAAGCAAAAGCCGCGACGGCGGCCGCTGTGTAGCTGCCGACCCCCGGCAAACCCAGGAGCTCCTGATACGTGCCGGGTACGGAACCTCCGTGCTGCTCGCAGATGGCGACGGCGGCGGCGTGCAGTCGCAGGGCGCGGCGCGGATAGCCGAGTCGGCCCCAATGACGGACGGCCGCGCCCGACGGTTCTTCGGCCAGGTGGGCAGGTGTGGGCCACCGTTTCATCCATTCCAGCCATACCGGCAGCACCCGGACCACTGGCGTTTGCTGAAGCATCACTTCGCTGACGAGGATTCCCCAGGGGCTGCAATCCGGTTCGCGCCACGGAAGGTCGCGGGCGGTCTCAGCGAACCACTGATCGAGGGCTTGGTGGAGGCCGTCTAGCTGGCCTGAATCGGGGTGTGTCATGCTGCCATCCACTGTAGTGGACGGGCGGCGGCGAATCAGAACGGACGAACAGGGGTCCCCGGGCGTGCTCATGGCCGACGTCACACAGGACGGGATCTGGCACTTGCGGCGTGGAGGTTAGGTGCCCGCACGGCCACGAGCCTAGCCTAGAACCATGGCCAACAAGGGTAAGCAGGAGTCCACCGCGCGCTCATCAGCGCCGGCGAAGGGTGCTGCCCCGATGAAAAAGCGACGCCCCAGCCCCGCCGTGTACCGGCGTCGAAGGCAGGTGGTCTTTGGTGCCCTGCTCCTGGTCATCGCCCTGGTGATCGGTGGGGTGGTGGCCCTGACAGGTGCGCTGGCCGGAGATCCGGAACCACTGGCGGTCGCTTCGCCGGAAGCCACGCAAGTCCCCACGCAGGGGAGTACGCCAACCGGATCCGCAGCGCCGTCGCCGTCTGCCTCGCCGGTGTGTGACCTCAACCTGATGACGGTGGCCGCTAAAACCGATAAGCCCGCTTACGGGCCGGAGGAAAAGCCGCTCCTGACCATGACCATCACCAACGGCGGCACCGCCCCGTGCGAGGTCAACGTGGGAACCTCGCAAATGGAGTACCTGCTGATGAGCGGCTCAGACCGCATTTTCTCCTCAAAGGACTGCCAAACCGGAGGGGAAGATCTCATCAAGACCATCCAGCCTGGCAAGAGCGAAACTGCTAACTTTCCGTGGCAACGCAACCGGACGCTGGAAGGTTGCGCCAGCATCAGCGCCACGCCGGGTGCTGGGGGCGCTTACTACACCTTCGAAGCTCGCCTCGGAAACAAGGCGAGTCCCAGAGTTTCGTTCCAGCTGAACTAGCGTCCGCCCTGAGCTAACCATCGCTGGTGTTAGAGGAAGCGATCCAGCAGGCTCGCCTCGGCCATCCGGCTCAAACCTTCACGCACGGTGCGGGCACGCTGATCACCGATTCCGTCCACGGTCATGAGGTCATCAATGGTGGCGGCCATGAGGTTCTGGAGGCCGCCGAAGTAGTCCACCAGGCGGTCTGACACTGCCTTGGGAACGGATTTGAGGCCGGACAGCAGGCGGTAGCCGCGCGGCTGCACCACTGCATCCAACTGCTCAACGCCGCCGGCAAATCCAATGATGTGGGCAATGCGGCTGAGGTCGATCAACTCGGTGGGGCCAAGGTTGAGGAGCGCCTGGACAGCTTCCTCGATCTCTTCGGGCGTAGCGTCAGGGTCCGAGTAGTCCCGGATGATGACGTCACTGCCGGGCCCGCGGCCCATGGTGAGTTCTTCCACTTGGAGTGACAGCAGGCGGCCGTCCTCGCCGAGTTCCAGGACGTACTGGGCGATTTCCTCAGAGATGCGGCGAACCATTTCCTGCCGCTGCAGCGTGACGGCAACATCCCTGACCGTGACCAGCGCTTCGATCTCCAGTGCCGAAAGGGAACTGGTGACCTGGTCCAGCCTTGCGCTGTATCGCTCCAAGGTTGCCAGGGCCTGGTTGGCGCGGGCCAGGACTTTCTCGGAGCCCTCCAGCACGTGGCGCAAACCGTTGACGTAGAGGGCGATGATCTGCATGGATTGGCTGACGGAGATCACGGGAACACCGGTCTGGATGGCTACGCGCTCTGCGGTGCGGTGCCTGGTACCTGATTCCTGGGTCTCGATGCTCGAATCGGGCACCAACTGGACGGCAGCGCGGACAATGTTGCTGGCGTCCTTGTCACAGATGATGGCGCCGTCCATTTTGGCCAACTCACGCAGACGCGTCGGGGAGAAATCGATGCCGATATCGAACCCGCCGGAACAAATGGAGTCGATGGTGCGGTCGTACCCCAGCACAATCAAGGCGCCGGTGCGTCCACGGAGGATACGTTCCAAGCCATCACGCAACGGTGTTCCGGGTGCGACTCTGGCCAGGGTCGCCTTGAGCGACTCTTCCGGGCTCCGGGCCATAGGGTTTCCCTTCGAAGGTGCAAGCCATGGCTCACAGACAAGCTGAATCCGGCATCAATGAGCACAACAGAAAATGCCCATATGACGACAAGCACCATGATAGGGCTTCGGGGCACCATTAACCGCACCAGCAAGCCCCAAAGTGGGTCATTTCGTTATGTTCGTCGGCGCTTCAAAGGTGCATTTTCGGACCTGTCCTACAGGTGCACTTTGCGGAATCCATGCTGATGGCGGAGGGAAGTATGGCCAATTGCTGTAGTTAATCAGCCTCCTTGGGAAAGGAGCGCCTAGTAATCCACTTGCCGCTTGAGCTTGTTTCCCAGCCACAGCATAGCCAGGCTCACCAGCAGGAAGCCGACCGAAATGGCCAAGGCGAACACCACCACGCCGCCCCAACCGCCGGCCCGGGCGGGGTCAATGAACCAATAGGGGTACCAGTTGACGAACGCTCCGCGGATGAGGCTGTAAACGAGGTAGCCAACGGGGTAAAGAAGCCAGTACCAAACGTGCCTGAATTCCAAGGTGGTTCGCGGGGGCTGGAACAGCCAGTCAACAACCATCACCACGGGCATCAGGTAGTGGACCACAAAGTTGACCCACGGAAGCAGCGAGCCAAGGTCCTCACCGGCCAGCAGGGCACCGAACACCAGCCCCACCACCGCCATGGCAATGGTGGCCGTGCCACGGGTGACGTCATCCAGTTCGCTGGGCCGCTTCTTGATCAGCACCCTGTAACCGCTGATGAGGAGCACCACGGCTGCGAAGATATTGGACAGATTGGTGAAGTAGCTGAAGAAGTTCCAGACATCGTAGCCCAGCCCTATGTGGACAGTCAGTTGAGTCGCCACCGCCACCAAGGTCAGCAGGCCAAAGAAAAAGCGTCCCCCGATTAGCACATTCCGTTTGGTCATGTCTCTCATCCTCGCTGACTGAACCCCCTGACGGCCCCCGACACCCCGGCAGGCTTAGGTGATCAGCAGTTCCAACGCCTCAGCCAGGTGGCCTACTTCGCGCACGGAGAAGCCGTCGGGGATAGTCCCTGCACCTGCCGGGCTGGCCGGAACAATGGCGTGGGTGAAGCCCAAGCGGTGGGCTTCCTGGATGCGCTGATTGATGCCGGGAACAGGACGGACCTCGCCCGCCAGGCCCACCTCGCCGAACGCGATGAGCCGTTGGGGGAGTGCTTTCCTGGATTTGGCCGAGGCAACAGCCAAGGCAACAGCCAGGTCAGTGGCCGGTTCCGTCAGCTTCACACCGCCCACTGTTGCCACATAGGAGTCGTCCTTGTGAAGCATGCATCCGGCCCGCTGCTGAAGGACCGCCAGCAGCATGGCAACCCGGGAGCTTTCAAGTCCGCTGGTAGCGCGGCGGGGCTGGGAATTGGGGCTCTCGGCCAGAAGAGACTGAACCTCAGCCAACAGTGGCCTGCGGCCCTCCATGGTCACTGTGATGCACGTGCCGGAAACTGGCTCCCGGGTGCGGGAAACAAACAAACCGCTAGGGTCCGCAAGCCCTTCAATGCCGGCCTCGTTCAGGTCAAAACATCCAACATCATCCGTGGCGCCATAACGGTTCTTGACCGCCCGCAGCAGGCGCAGGCGGGAGTGGCGCTCGCCTTCGAATTGGCACACCACATCCACCAGGTGTTCCAGCAAGCGGGGTCCGGCAATGGTGCCTTCCTTGGTCACGTGGCCCACCAGCAGCGTGGTCATGTTGCGCCGCTTGGCAGCGGAAATGATGGAGGCCGCAACCTCGCGCACCTGGGATACGCCGCCGGCGCTGCCCTCCACGTCTGCGCTGCTCAGGGTCTGTACGGAGTCCACAATCAGTAGCTTGGGCTCAAGCTTCTCCACTTGGCCCAACGCTTGGCCGAGGTCCGTTTCCGCAGAGAGATAGAGGGTGTGGGCCACGGCGTCGATCCGTTCCGCACGCAGCTTCACCTGCGCCGCGGACTCTTCGCCGGTGATGTACAGGACGTCCTGACCGGTCCGTGCGAACTTCGCGGCGACATCCAGCAGGAGCGTGGACTTGCCGACGCCGGGTTCCCCGGCCAGCAGGATAACGGCGCCGGGGACGAGCCCTCCGCCCAGGACGCGGTCGAGTTCGTCCACGCCAGTGGGCAGGAATGCCGCCGTGGTCCCATCCACCTCAGCGATACGGCGGGCAGGCTCCAAAACTGTTGCTGCCGCCGTCGTACGCGCTACCGTGGCGCCGTATTCCTCCACGGTTCCCCACGCCTGGCACTCACCGCAGCGGCCCACCCACTTGATGGCGGTCCAGCCGCATTCGGCGCACTTGTAAGCGGGAGTCTTGGATGCGCGGGAGGTCTTTGTAGCCATGCGTTCAAGGTTAGTGCTGGGGACTGACAGTATTAGCCACCCGGCGGGACACTACAACGCCGGCAGTACCGCGCGGGCCTCTTCCGGTTCCATGCCGCTTGCCTCCAGCAGGTCCACCATGAGCGGCCGGAACAGCATCACCACGGTTTCGCCCTCCAGCCGCTGCACGTCCAGCATCTTGGGGTGTAGCCGGGCCGCGATATCGGAGAGATCGTTCCGGGCCCTCCGCAGGTGCACGCGCCGCGTTCCTTCGCTCTGCTCAGAGAGCCCAATGGTCATCTCATCAATTGCGGCAGCGGTTTCCTGCAGGACCTCGGAAATGCTGTCTATTGCTTCATCGGACAACGCAGCGTGGTTGATGGCACTGGTGAGCCGGCGCGCAAACACGCGGCTGTTACGAAGGGCGAGGTCTATGTACTCCAGCGAATGCTCAAGACTTGCCAGCTCGTCGCGATGCCTGCGGTGGGCCGGTGCCAGCGTGGCCACCTCGCCCGAGGCGCGCAGGGTTTGCCGCATCCGATCCACCAACGGCTGGCAGTTGCGGCCACGGATCAGGGCATGCCAGGCGAGGGTGGAGTCGCTATCAACCAACGCCTTGCCGCATTCGCGCAGCACTTCCGCCAGCTCATACAGGATTTGCTGGACGTCCTTCCGGGGTTCACGCCGCGGATCCTTGGGCACCAGGATGGTCACCAGTAACGCAACCACCCCACCCACCACGGCATCCAGGCTCCGGGTAAACGGCCCACCCGCAGGGGCCGGCAAAAGGACCACCAGCAAAGACTGCAACCCCAGTTGGGTAGTGAAAATAGTGCCGCTGTCCAGGAACCTGGCCAGCAGGATGGAGAAAAGAAGGACGACGGCGGCCTGCCAGATCCCGGCGCCCAGCCAGTGGAGCAGGAGGTCGCCAACCACAATGCCGAGCGTGCAGCCAAGACCAACCTCGATCACCCGACGCAGACGCGGGTCACGGGAAAAGCCCAAGGCAATCAAGGAAGAAGTAGCCGCGAACAACGGACCTTGGTGGCCCAGCACGTATTCGGCGAAAGCGTAGGCCCCCACGGCGCAGACCGTCATCTGTACGGCCGGAGTCAGCGAGTTGCGGCTGCGGACCAGGCCCGTCCGCACCCTGGCGCGGAGGAACCTCTTGCTTGCAGATAATCCCTTTGCGGCGGCCATGCCATCCAGTCTATTTGCCCGACCCCTCCCAACTACCTCAAGCCAAGTACCCCTCAAGGTGGCGCGCGCCACATAACCCAATGGTCCGCCGTCGTTCATCTTCCGTTCACCTCGCACCGCAGATCCCGTTACCTGCGCTCCTTACCTTCAATAAAGGAACACATTGGTCCACAGCTCGCGCACGCCGAAATCTCCGTTCGGCCCGCATCGAAGAATCCCTGGAAGGGGCACATCCAAGTGAAGGCAACTCACTTCGGCCGCAACGCGGCAATCGCGGTCATCGCAGCCGGCGCTCTCGCGCTCACTGCTTGCGGTTCAGACAACGCAACGGGCACCACTGGCGGCACCCAGTCGGCCGCCTCAGGCCCCAAGGTCACCGGCACCCTGACCGGCATCGGCGCGTCCTCCACCGGCGCAGCCATGGACGCCTGGAAGGCCGGCTTCTCCGCCGCCAACTCCGGCGCCACCGTGCAGTACTCCCCGGACGGCTCGGGCGCAGGCCGCAAGGCCATAATCGACGGCTCGGCACAGTTCGCCGGTTCTGACGCGTACCTGAAGGACGAAGAGCTGGAGTCCTCCAAGGCCAAGTGCGGCCCCGAAGGCGCCATCAACATCCCGGTGTACATCTCCCCGATCGCCGTTGCCTTCAACGTCCCCGGCGTCACGGACCTGAAGCTGGACGCCACCACCGTGGCCAAGATCTTCCGCGGCCAGATCTCCAACTGGAACGATCCCGCAATCGCCGCCCTCAACGCAGGCGTCACCCTGCCGGACCTCAAGGTCACCCCGGTGAACCGCTCCGATGACTCCGGCACCACCACCAACTTCACCGACTACCTCGCAGCTGCTGCACCTGAGGTTTGGACCGACAAGGCTGCAGGCATCTGGCCCGCAAGCCTTGCCGGCGAAAACGCCAAGGGCACCTCCGGCGTAGTCAAAACCGTCACCGACACCCCGGGTGCCGTGACCTACGCTGACGACTCTGCCGTCTCGGGCAAGCTGGGCACCGCCTCCATCAAGGTGGGCGAAGAGTTCGTCAAGATCTCCGCAGACGCCGCAGCCAAGGCCGTTGAAGCAGGCAAGCCCGTCGACGGCCGCGCTGCCAACGACGTAGCCATCAAGCTGGACCGCAAGACCACTGCATCCGGCGCCTACCCGGTGGTCCTGGTTTCCTACCACGTTGTCTGCACCACCTACGAGACCAAGGAAGTTGCTGACCTGGTCAAGGGCTTCGAAAGCTACGTAGTTTCCGACGAGGGCCAGAAGACCGCAGCTGACGCCGCGAAGTCCGCACCGCTCTCCAAGACGCTGCAGGAGAAGGCCAAGGCCGCTATCGAAACCATCAAGGCCAAGGCCTAAGGTTTCCCGACGGGTTTCCTGAACCCGGCTGAACACTGAAGTTCCCTGTCCCGCGCGGAGTGGCCCCACGGTCCAGTGGCCGCAGAGCCGCCCACGCGGGGCAGGGAACTTAGCCATGTAAGACCAGTTCACTCCAGACTGAAGGACCGTGAAGTGACCACCAACTCCCTGACAACCTCCGGAGGCGCAGGACGCGCCGGGGATAAGGTCTTCTCCGGGGCCGCCATGGCCGCGGGGTGCCTGATTCTCGCGGTCCTCTTTGGAGTCGCGCTGTTCCTCGTGGTGCAGGCAATTCCTGCCCTGACGGCTCCGGCCGCGGACATCCAGGGCGGCAACGGCTTCTTCGCCTACATCGCCCCGATCGTGGTGGGCACCCTGATTGCCGCCGTGATCGCCCTCGTCATCGCCACCCCCGTGGCAATCGGCGTGGCACTGTTCATCTCGCACTACGCCCCCCGCCGCCTCGCAGCCGGCCTGGGCTACGTGGTGGACCTGCTCGCAGCCATCCCTTCCGTTGTTTACGGTGCCTGGGGTGCTGCTTTCCTGGCCAAGGAAATCTCCCCGGCCTACGACTGGCTGGCCACCTACCTGGGCTGGATTCCCATCTTCGAAGGCCCGGCGTCCGCCACAGGCAAGACCATCCTGACCGCCGGCATTGTCCTGTCCGTCATGGTCCTGCCCATCATCACCTCCCTGTCCCGCGAAATCTTCCTGCAGACCCCCAAGTTGCACGAGGAAGCGGCGTTGGCACTGGGAGCTACCCGCTGGGAAATGATCAAGATGGCCGTCCTGCCCTTCGGCCGCCCGGGCATCATCAGCGCCATCATGCTGGGCCTTGGCCGGGCACTGGGCGAGACCATGGCTGTTGCCCTGGTGCTCTCCTCAGGTGTTCTCACAGCCAGCCTCATCCAGTCCGGCAACCAGACCGTCGCCGCGGAAATTGCCCTGAACTTCCCCGAAGCCAGCGGCATCAAGGTCAACACGTTGATCGCCGCAGGCCTGGTGCTGTTCGTCATCACCCTGGGCGTGAACATGATCGCCCGCTGGATCATCACCCGGCACAAAGAATTCTCGGGAGCCAACTAAATGACCGCCACAGTAGTCCGCAAGCGCTCAGCGCTCACCAAAGGCCAGCTGCCCAAGTTCGCGCCCTACATCGTCCTGGCCGTCGCGCTCATTGTCGGTGCGGCCATCATGGCGCTCATCGGCTTCAACGCCTTCGGTTGGGGAATCGTCTCAGCCATCCTGTTTGCAGTTGGCCTGGTTTCCTGGAGCGGGGCTGTTGAAGGTTCGCGGAAGGCCAAGGACAAGCTCGCTACCTGCCTGGTGGTTGGCTCGTTCCTGATTGCCCTCCTGCCCCTAATCTCGGTGATCTTTACCGTGCTGGTCAACGGCATCCCCGGCCTCATTACTCCCGGCTTCCTGGGCACCTCCATGAACGGTGTCACCGGAGCCTTTGACAACAAGGCGGTAGAGGAAGGTGCGCCGGTTCTAGGCGGCATCTACCACGCACTGTTGGGCACCATCCAGATCACGCTCCTGGCCACAGTCATCTCCGTGCCCGTGGGCCTGCTCACCTCGATCTACCTGGTGGAATACGGCAACGACCGTCCGCTGGCCCGCGCCATCACGTTCTTCGTGGATGTCATGACCGGCATCCCGTCGATCGTGGCCGGCCTCTTCGCGGCAGCGTTCTTCTTCGCCATCGTGGGCCCCGGCACCAAGACCGGTGCGGTAGCCGCCGTCGCGCTTTCCGTCCTGATGATCCCTGTTGTGGTCCGCTCCAGCGAGGAAATGCTGAAGATCGTCCCGAACGAACTCCGCGAAGCCTCCTACGCGCTTGGCGTCCGTAAGTGGCGCACCATCACCAAGGTGGTTATTCCGACGGCGATCTCCGGCATCGCTTCCGGCGTCACCTTGGCGATCGCCCGAGTGATTGGCGAGACCGCTCCGATCCTGGTGACCGCAGGCTTTGCCACCACCATCAACAACAACGTGTTCGGTGGCTGGATGGCTTCGCTGCCGACCTTCATTTACACGCAGATCCTGAACCCGACCTCGCCGTCCAACCCTGAGCCTTCGGACCAGCGGGCATGGGGCGCGGCGTTGGTGCTGATCATCCTGGTGATGCTCCTGAACCTCGGAGCCCGCCTCATCGCCCGTCTGTTCGCACCCAAAACGGGACGCTAGCCGGGCCTGCCGCCTGACTGCCGGCGGCACCACAAAACTTCCAGAACCCCCAAGGAACAAAGGAACACCATGTCCAAGCGCATCGACGTCAAAGACCTGAATGTCTACTACGGCAATTTCCTGGCCGTCGAGGACGTCAACATCAACATCCAGGCCAAATCTGTCACGGCCTTCATTGGCCCGTCCGGCTGCGGCAAGTCCACCTTCCTCCGCACGCTGAACCGCATGCACGAGGTCCTTCCCGGCGCCCGCGTTGAAGGTGAAGTCCTCCTGGACGGCGACAACCTTTACGGCCCCGGAGTGGACCCCGTCACCGTCCGCACCCAGGTGGGCATGGTTTTCCAGCGGCCCAACCCGTTCCCCACCATGTCCATCCGCGACAATGTGCTGGCCGGCGTGAAACTGAACAACAAGAAAATCTCCAAGGGCGCAGCCGATGCCTTGGTGGAGAAATCCCTGGTGGGCGCCAACCTGTGGAACGAGGTGAAGGACCGCCTGGACAAGCCCGGATCCGGCCTTTCGGGCGGTCAGCAGCAGCGTCTCTGCATTGCCCGCGCCATCGCCGTGGAGCCCCAGGTGATCCTCATGGACGAGCCCTGCTCCGCACTGGACCCCATCTCCACGCTGGCCGTTGAGGACCTCATCAACGAGCTCAAGGACCAGTACACCGTGGTGATCGTGACCCACAACATGCAGCAGGCCGCGCGCGTGTCCGACAAGACCGCTTTCTTCAACATCGCCGGCACCGGCAAGCCCGGCAAGCTGATCGAGTTCGCTGACACCACGTCCATCTTCAACAACCCCGGCCAGAAGGCAACGGAGGACTACGTCTCCGGACGCTTCGGATAAGGGTTCCGCAGGTTCCGGCTTCTATGGGGGGAGTCGGCAGATAACGACGGCGGCCGTCGCCTTGGGGGTACGGCCGCCGTCGTTTTTTCTTACCCAACTAGGGGACAGCAAACGTCGCTATGAGCCGTCAATGGGGCGTTTGCTGTCCCCCAGTTGGGATTACAGGTCCGCGAGGGGCGAGAACGCCAGCTCCAGCACAAACGCAACAGCGGCCGTGACGATCGGAGTCATTACCCACAGTACGAGGATCCGCCTCACCAGGCGGCGGTTAACTGTGTGGAACCGCTGATTCACGCCGGCACCAAGTACAGATGCCGTCAAGGTGTGCGTGGTGGAGAGCGGCAACTGAAAACCGATGGCACCGATGAAGAGCATCACGGACGTCAGGGTCTGGGCAACAAAGCCACGGAGTGGATCCACCCGGATGAGTTTGTGGCCAAGGGTGTGGGAGATTCTCCAGCCGCCCAACAGGGTTCCCGCAGTGAGCATTGCGGCCGTGAGCAGCAGAACCCAGAGGGGCAGGTCATCGCCTCCTGACAGCCCGGCTGCGACCATCGCGAGCACGATTACCGCAGCTGTGCGCTGGCCATCCTGAAGCCCGTGCCCAAAAGCTACGGCTGCAGTAGAGACCGATTGTGCGCGCCGGAAGCGCCGGTTCACCACGTTCGGCTGCGTATAGCGGGCCGCCCACGTGACAGGCCACACCAGCAGATAGGCCGCGGCGAAAGCGATCACCGGGGATAGCACCAGTGGGAGGACCACTTGGGTGATGACCACCCCATCCACGCCTCCGATTGAATTGCCGCCCACCACGATGCTCGCGGTTCCCGCGCCGATCAAGCCGCCCACCAGCGAGTTGGTGGAGGACAACGGGATGCCCCGCCACCACGCGTAAACGCCCCACAAGATGGATGCCGTCAGTGCGGACGCCAGCATGGTCAGGCCGCTGGTCCCGCTGGGCAAGGTGATCCAGGACTGGGTGAAAGCGAGGACAAAAGTCCCGCTGAGCATGGCGCCGACAAAATTGAAAATGGCCGCCAGCAGGACCGCAATGGACGGCGTGAGGGCGCGGGTCCGTGTTGACAGGGCGACGGCGTTGGAGACATCCCGGAAGCCGTTAAGGAAAGCGAACCCGGAGGCCAGGGCCACCACGAGGACCAGGAAGGTGAGGATCACGTCAGGATTCCTTGACGATGATGCTGCCTACCTGGGTGGCGACCTTCCGCATGTCCTTGGTAACTTCCACCAACTGGTTGGCGATATCCCGGTGCCGGGCGTACTGCGTGGATTTCATGTCCTTGAGCATTTCAGCCACCCAGATCCGGTGTGAGCGTTCAGCCCGCTTGGTCAGCCGAAGGATTTCGATCCAGTAGTCCTCAAGCTCATCCAGGTCCTCAAGCTTGCGCATGGCGTCCACGGTGAGCTCGGCTTGCCTGCTGATGATCTCCAACTGGTCTGCCGCACGCTTGGGCAGGCGGTCCAGTTTGTAGAGCGCCACGAGGTCCCCGGCGGCGTCGAGCTTTTCCATGGCCTCATTGAGGTGACGGGATAGCGTGTACATGTCCTCGCGGGGGAGCGGGTTCACGAAGCTGGTCCGCATGTGCGTCAGGAGCGCGAAGTGCAGGTCCAGGGATTTGGACTCATGCTCGTGCAGTTCCTCAGCCAGACGCTGGTGCTCACTAGCCGGCGCACCAAGGATCTCCGAGAGGGTTCCGGTGGCGGCAACAATAACGCCGGCCATCTGCGCGAGCAGTACCAGCCCGGCAGGTTCCTGGGGAAAAAGGCGCAGCTTCATTTCGCTTCCGGGCTGGGGACGGATGGGCACACAGGCAACTTGACTTGACGCAGCCCGTTTCGATCCCAACTTTACCGGCACTGCCACTGAGTCTGCGAAGTCCGGGGAGCGTTGCGGGCAGTTCTCCCCATCGCTGCGCCCCCTGAAGCATGCGAGACTGTACTGGCACCAATAAATCCACTCAATGGGGGAACCATGCAACTCAACCATGTCTTGAAAATTTCGGGTCTCGCCGCTGCTGGCCTACTGGCCCTGACCGCCTGCGGTGGAGCAATGGCGGGCTCGACGACGGGTGGTTCCGAATCGTCGTCGTCCTCCTCTGCTTCGGCCCCCGCGTCAACGTCAGCCTCGGCTTCCCCACAGGCCTCGGCCTCGTCAGAGGCAGCAGGATCCTCGTCCGGCTCCTACAAAGTAGCTGCTTGGGCGCTGCCGATCTCCGACGCCGGGGACAAGCTGGGCTCCATCAAGGGCGACAGCTTCAGCGTGGACGTCTTCCAGGTGGCCACCGATGTGGCGTCCAAGGACAGCATGTTCGTGGACAAGGAAACCAAGGAGAACCTGCTCAAAAAGGGTGATCCGATTGTGTACGTGAACTACGTTGTGACCAACACCTCATCAGCCGAGATCCCCCTGAGCCACTCGCTGATCACTCCCAACGCCAAGTACACGGACTGGAAGTACCTCGGCGGTATGCCCTCGGACTCAGCCAGCGACGGCTTCAAGAAGCACGGGCTTACCAGCTCCGGTGTGAAGCTCAAGGAGAAGGACCCGTTCGTGCTGAAGCCGGGTGAGTCCTTCAACATCGCGGAGAACTTCGCCTACACCTCCGGCAAGGAAACCGAGATCAAGGTGACCATGACGCCGCAGGATGCTGCCGGCGACCTCGATCACGACAAGAAGGAAACCGCCGAAACCACTGTAACCCTGAAGTAGTTTTGCCGGAAAAGCCCGGGCCGGCCTCAACGCCGGCCCGGGCCTTTTGCATTCGGGCATAAAAATGGTGCCGAACCGGATACGCCTCTCGGCGGTAGGCCGCTCGAAGCGGCTGAATGTTGAAGCCCGGGGGTTTCGCGGTTCGGCACCAGTTTTAGTTTTCACCGTCAGGCGGGCTAAGTCAACATTGACAGGCCGGGCCCGACGTGGGTACGTTTCGCCCCTATTTTTGGCTAGTCCAGCTCTCCCAGGCGCCACGCGTTGGCTGCGTGCTCAAGGTCTTCCGCGGTCTTCACCAACTGGTGAGAATTGCGCGTCAGCTTGCTGGCGTGACCTTCGTTGCTGTGCTCCGCGCCGTCGGCAAGGGTCGCCTGGCCGAGTGCCACCACACGGCAGAAAGCGGCGGAACGTTCCAGCGCGACGTCGAACTCGCCGTCGAAAGCGCCGGACAAAATGGCGTCCGCCATGGTCTTCATCTCGTCCGCTCCTGGCGGCTCGGCAGCACCGGCAACCACGTTGGCTACCTGCGCCGTGTCGCGGCCGGCACGGAAGTATACGGAGATCCGCTCAGGGTTCTGGATGGTGGCCGCGCGGAGTGCGTAGAGGCGCCAGAGTGCGCCGGGCAGGGACCGTGCGGGACTCTCGGCCCACATCTCAGCGATCGCTTCCAGGCCCTGTTCATCTGCGAGCTTTACCAAGCGGCTGGTGACCTGGGGATCGTCGCTGTCACGGCCACGCCTGACCAATGCCTGGGCAGCGAGGTGGGCTGCCTCCGAAACCCGCGCGGGGTCGGCACCACCTGCGAACGGTTCGAAATCGATGGGCGCGAAGGGCTTGGGCTTGTGGTGCCTGTTTGCTCCGCCGTACGCACGTGATTCTGGCTGTTCGCTCATGAGTTCACCGTACTCCTGTGCTCTGGTGGGGTCGAGTAACGCCTCACGACGCCGCACCTCACCGTCGGTTCCTCGTCTGCCGTGACGTTGGGGTACAGTATTCATGGCTGTTTCAACAGCTGGAGGGGCCTTTAGCTCAGTTGGTAGAGCATCGGACTTTTAATCCGTGGGTCGTGGGTTCGATCCCCACAGGGCCCACCCTCCTAAGCAGGCCGGAGACGTTGAGTCTCCGGCCTGTTTTTCGTTTTCTGCAGCCCGCGCGTCCCGGATTTTTGGAGACTCCCGCCGCGCAATCGCGTGTAGGCCGAGCAGGCGGAGGATCGGGTGCGTGAGGCCGGAGGCCGCGCCGCGGGAGTCACTTGCGGAAAAGGATCGGGAGGTCTTGGGCAGTCCTAGTCCAGTGCTACTGTAGACATATAAACACCGGCTCCGCTGTTAGCTTTTAGCTATCAAGGGCCGGTTTTCTTTTAAGGGAGCTCGATGACCGAGTACGACCGACCTCACGTCGACTTTCAGGGGCAAATCGACCTCATGAAGGGCGGGGGCTGGATTGTTCCGGATGCGATGCTCCGCGTGCTCTTTCAACCATCGGCTACTACCGGTTATCGGGTTACACCTATCCATTCCGACGACTGCTTGAAAAGTCGGGAATCGCTGAGTCGCCGGTGCAGTACCGGGCGGCCGACTTCCTGCCTGGATACAAACTCACGCATGCGCTGGGACTTTACGCCTTTGATCATTCGCTCCGAATGCTGTGTTTGGAGGCACTCAAGCTCGTGGAGATAGGCCTGCGTGTGCAGGTCGCGCAAGTCCTTGGTCGCCGGGACAGATTTGGGCACCTGGAGCGAAGTGCCTTGGACGAGAGTATGTGTCAGGCCATAGCCCCCGATGGGGATGGTGACATGTTTGACTACTGGATGCGGCGATACCGCACACTGAAGCGTCAGGCGAATGCTGAGGACTTCGTCCAGCACTACAGCCTCAAATATGACGGACGGCTCCCCGTGTGGGTGGCGGTGGAGGTGCTGGATTTCGGTGCAGTTACTCGGCTATTCAGCCTCTTGGACAGGAATGATCAAAACGAAATAGCTCGTCGCTGGGGCGTAAAGGATGGGCGCCGGCTCCACAAGTGGCTTCTTGCCCTAGGTACAATTCGAAATCACTGTGCACACCACTCGCGGCTATGGAATAGAGGCCTGACATACTCCGTCGGCAAATTCAGTCCTCTAATCGTCGGTTCCAGGCTTGGGCACATAGTGGAAGCTTTACCCACCAAAAAGCTCTATCCCAGCTTGGCTATCCTGGCCTACCTCGCTCCACATATTGATCCTCAAACGAACTGGCCTCGAGCGCTGCGAACCAAGATCAAGCTCAAATTCCCAGATGTTCCTGGGTTTTCTCCCGAGAAGGATATGGGCTTTCCGCTTGCCTGGGATGAGCTTGAACTTTGGGACTACAGGCCCCCAAGTGTTCGTTAGCGACGGCGAAGTTCGAACCGAATAGTCGTGCGTCCTAGGCGAGGACTCTACAAGCTCCGGCACCAAGTCCACACCCTCCACCGCCGCCCTGGAGGATTGCAGGAAGTTCGTCCACCGCTCGGGCAGTGAACTCCGGCAAGAAATCTCTTGACTCCCACACCACGGCCACGTCAGCATAGTTTCTATAACGTTGTAGAAACCGGCAGAAGCCAGCAAGCAGACAAGGACCACCCTTTGGGAAACCAAGAGAACCCCACAGCCAAAATCACCCTCGACCCCGCATTCGTTGTTGGCCCCGTCAGGAGGAAGACCTTCGGCGCGTTCGTTGAGCACCTGGGCCGGTGTGTGTACACGGGCATCTTCGAACCAGAGCACCCCAAGGCAGACGAGGACGGATTCCGCACAGACGTCCTGGAACTCACCAAGGAACTGGGCGTCTCCACAGTCCGGTATCCCGGCGGTAACTTCGTGTCGGGCTACCGCTGGGAAGACGGAGTGGGGCCCAAGGAGGACCGCCCAACCAGGCTGGACCTCGCCTGGCATTCAAGTGATCCCAACCTGGTGGGTGTGGACGAGTTCGCCAAATGGTCGGAGAAAGCCGGAGTGGAACCCATGATGGCCGTGAACCTGGGCACCAGGGGCACCCAGGAAGCCTTGGACCTGTTGGAGTACTCCAACATCAAGGGCGGAACGGCCCTGTCCGAACAGCGCAAGGCCAACGGCGCCGTCGAGCCTCACAAAATCAAGATGTGGTGCCTCGGGAATGAGATGGATGGATTCTGGCAGATCGGCCACAAGAAGGCCGGCGAGTACGCGCGGGTGGCGGCGGAAACGGCCCGCGCCATGCGCATGGTGGACCCGGACCTGGAACTGGTGGCGTGCGGCAGCTCGTCCCACGTGATGCCCACGTTTGGTGAGTGGGAGCGCGTTGTCCTGAGTGAAACGTACGAGCTTGTGGACCTGATTTCGGCTCACCAATACTTTGAGGACTTTGGCGACCTTCAGGAACACCTGTCCGCCGGGCACCGGATGGAAGCCTTCATCAAGGACCTGGTGTCCCACATTGACCACGTGAAATCAGCCACCAAGTCCGGGAAACAGGTCAACATTTCCTTCGACGAATGGAACGTGTGGCACATGTCCAGGGATGAGTCCAAGGTACCAACGGGAGATGATTGGCCGGTAGCTCCGGTGTTGCTCGAGGACCGGTACACGGTGGCGGACGCCGTGGTGGTGGGGGATCTTCTCATCACCCTGCTCCGCAACACGGACCGCGTTCATTCCGCGAGCCTGGCGCAATTGGTCAACGTGATTGCGCCGATCATGACCGAGCCGGGTGGCCGGGCCTGGAAGCAGACCACGTTCCACCCCTTCGCGCTCACTTCGCAGCACGCCTCGGGCACAGTGCTGAACCTGGCCGCCGAATCCCCGCTGCTGGAGACCGAGGCGACGCGCGGCTTCACATCGCTGTCCGCTGTGGCGACGTTCGACGCCGAAGCCAACCAGGCCGTGGTGTTCGCCGTGAACCGCTCGGCTACAGACGCGCTGACCCTGGATGCCGCCGTCGGAAGTTTGAACCCGGCGCGCATCCTCGAGGCGGTCACCTACACCAACAAGGACCCGTACTGGCAGGCAACAGCTGACGATTCTACGTCCGTGCTGCCGTCCGAGAACGTCAGTGCAAAGCTCGACGGCGGCCGGCTCACCGCCGAACTTCCGGCCGTGAGTTGGACCATGATCCGGGTGGCATTGAACTTTTAGGCGATTGCCTGCGAGCCGTCCCGGAAGATCGGAAACGGTGAAATGGACGTCACCGATGCTGAGGGGAGGGGCTCCGGTGCCTGCGTTGCGGGTGCCGGGGCTGGTTCCTGGCCTGTCACGATTTCCATGGATTCCATGTCCAGCAGGCGCCGGTTTCCGGCTGCGTCCTGAATCCAGAAGAGGTCAGTGCCGGTCACTGTTTTGACCACTGTGCCCTGGTGATAAAGGCGTCCGTTATGCCAGGCCTCCACGTGATCGCCCGGGCTCACCGGATGCGGCTCATGGGTGGTGCCCGGCATGGTGCCGAACGCCTGCGCCAAGCTGGCATGTGCCTTTAGTGCTTGGAAAAGGTCCCTGTTTGCAACGCTCATGTCTGCTCCTCCCGGCTGGTTCCGTTGTCTGTTGACCCCAGCTTTCCGCATGTTTGTTGCGGGCGCGTTGCAAGATGATGAGCGACGTGTGACGGCTACGGAGTAGCGGGGCCGTCACCTGAAGCGTCAGGGTCCTGTGGAGCCTCGGGGTCGTTGGGAGTGTCCAGAGGAAACTCGTCAGAGTAGGGGGCGTGAGGCACTGGGCCGTTGTTGGATAGCTCGTTGGCGGCCATGGCCAGGAGGTCGCGTTCCAGTTCCGGGAGGGAGATCATGCCCTGGAGGTACGCCTCTACCTCGTATTCGCCCACGGATCCGCCGATGCTGAAGTACTGCAGCCACAGGGTGCCTGTGGTGATCCCCGCGCCTGAGAGCGCCGCATGGAGTCTGCGGCGTTGCTCGGGTTCGTTGTTGTCGAAGCCCATTGTCCTGCAGCCTTAGTTCCGGTCTGCCGGGATTCCGGCTACGAGCTCCACGCTGACTTCCTGCAGGCTTCGGCTCGTGTTTCGTGATTGGAGTATCAGCTGTTGGAGGGCTCGTTCATGGGTAATTTTGTGGCGTTCCATGAGAATTCCACAGGCACGATTTACCACGTCACGGCTGTGCAGCGCGCTCTGCAGGCCCTCACTGATCCTTTTGGGCGTCTCCGCACTTTGAATGTGGGACAGGAGCGTGGCTGCGGGAGAAGCGAAGAGCTCAAGCAGTGAAGCAGTGGCTGCTTCAAACACCGAGGGCTCAGGTGAGTAAACCTTGATGGCTCCGATGCTGCGCCCGTTAGCCATGAGTGGGGCGCTCACTACTGACCGGATGGGCATCTCGCTGACAGCCGCGCTCCAATCCGGCCACCGGTTGTCCGTGCGGACATCGTCAATGAGCACGGTTTCCTCTGAAGCCCACGTAGTGAGGCACGGACCTTGGCTGAGCTGGTACTGCAGGTGGTCTGCTTGTTCCACAATGCTGTCCGTGAATCCGGTGCTGGTGGGCCGGGCTTGGGAATCGAGGATGGACACTCCGGCTCCCAAAGTTCCAGGAACTGATTCCTTGATGGCCTGTGAAAGGTTCTGCACAGCCTGGTCCACTTTTTCCTCGGTGAGGAGCAGCCCCAGGATCCTTCCGATGGCACCAGAGAGTTCATCCAAAGGAAGTTGCTTCTCTGTCATGGTCTTCTCCCCGGCCGTTCATGTCGGTACGCCGACTGAAATTCTGGGAGCCGCTGACTCCCGCGTAGCAATTCAAGCCTAGTGCTTTTGAAAACGTGGGTTGGAACTCTTGGGTCCAAATTGCTTACTCCTCAAAGGACGCGGAGATGTTTCGATCCCCGGCAATATGGGAAATGACTCCCTCGGCTACGGTGCGGAGCTTGATATTCCGGTGGCTGGACGCGCTGACCAGAATTTGGAAGGCCGCGTCACGGCCGCAACGGTTTTGCGCCATGACGATTCCCACTGCTGTGTCTATGGCCGTCCGGGACTCCAAAGCTGCGGACAGGTTTTCCCGGGCGTCCCGCAGTTGGGCCATTTTCAGAGCCAGATAAAGCGCTTTGGACCCAGTGGTGGTTAGTTTCTCCGCCACCAGAACGTCCTCCGCGGAGAACCCATGCGTTCGCGTGGAGTAAAGGTTGACCACGGCTTCGGCCGTGCTGTTCAGTTCCATGGGCAGTGCCAGGATGGACCCGACGTCGGTGCAGGCTGCGGCTTTCATGTACTCCGCCCACCGTTCTTCATGCCGAACATTTGGTACGTGCGTGATGGTGCGGGTCCGCAGGGCAGTGAGGCAGGGGCCATCGCCGAAGCTGTTTTGAATGTCGTCCAGGCGGCGCGCCAGGGGATCGCTGTCAGCTACCGCAACAGGTTTTTTCTCCCTGATGACGGTCACTCCGCAAGCCACGGTGTTGCTGTTGCGGGTCAGCTTCCGGGCCGTCATGGAGGCGAGGTCCTGCAGGAAATCCCGGATATCGGTATTTTCCACGAGAAGGTCCTGCAGATGCAGCAAAAAGTCAGTCAGGTTTTCAGCTGAATCGTCCGGGGCCTTGTTTGAAACCTGTTGTGTTGGCTGAGTTTCAGTCACTTCGTCATTCCTTACTACATCTACCCGTGCCGCCGTCCGGCTGAGTCCTGCATCGACGGCCATTGCGAGTACATTCATGGTATTCCGGCGCTGAAGGTCAGCGCCCTGGATTCCCCGTTTATTGACCTTAGCTGCCCTCCTGATCGCCATAGCCGGCTTGGTCCAGAATGTTGCCGGCTATCTCATGAAGGCGCTTATTGCTGTTGCGGGACGCCAGCTGTATGAGCCGGAGAGCACTCTCCCGGTTGCAATGGTTCTGCATCATGATCAGGGCGATCGCTGCATCAACGATCGCACGTGACTTGAACGCTGAACGAAGATGTTCCGGATACGGCTCCTCCTCATGGAGGCGAAGTGCAAGCCGCAGAATCCTGGACAAAGACTCTGCGTGTGCCTCAACCGACGCCACGGTATCCGGGTTGAACGTTCCCGCTTCCGTGGCATAACAGTTCAATGCGGCTTTGGAGCCATTTTCTGTCGCAATGGGTACCGCCAGCACAGTCCGTATACCTTCGTTGGAAATGGCGTGCGCGTAATGCCGCCATTGAGCATCCGATGGCAGGTCCGGAATCAGCACGGTCCGTTGTTCCCGGAGCGCAGTAAGGCAAGGGCCGTCGTCGAACTCGTATTGCTTCTCATCCAGGCGCCGCGCAGCGTCGCTACTGCTCGCCACTGTGGACGGGCCACCGTCCCGCTCCACCGTGATGGCGCACATCATGGGCGTCTCGCCCCCCAAGAGGGAAGCCGAGATGGTTGCCAGGCCGAGGAGGAATTCGGTGAAGCCAGGGCTTTCCAGTAGCAGGTCCTGCAGCTGTTCAGCTGTGGGTATTGCTTCGTTCTGGGCCATGCGGCCTCAATTCCAGCAACACCGGAGTCCACGCATCTCCGGCTGGGCGGCAGTGCGCTCGTGTTCGCGCAAAGCCCGGATATTCAACTCCGGACCCGTGCGCTATCCCGAAATCTCCTACCTCCGACACTACGCTGATGCCGACCAACAAGACAGGGGAGGGAGCCGGCCGTGATGGAATGATCTGCAACGATATACACCCGGAGAAGGAGCCCCTGCGTGGCTGTGACCATGAACGACGTTGCACGTGCGGCGGGAGTCTCTTTGAAGACGGTCTCCAACGTCATCAACAACTACGAGTTCATCCGCCCTGCCACCAAGCAGCGCGTCCTGGATGCGATCAAAGAGCTGGGCTACGAAACCAACCTCACAGCCCGCAGCCTCCGCTCCGGTAAGACCAATATGCTGGGCTTGGTCCTGGCCGACCTCTCCATTCCGTACTACGCACAGCTGGCCTCGGACATCATGAAAGCAGCCTGGGCCCGTGGTTACCGCGTCCTGGTGGAACAATCCGGCAACGCCGCCGAGCACGAGGAAGCTGCGCTCCAAGGCCAATTCCGCAGCCTCACCGACGGCCTGCTCTTCATTCCGCTGGCACTGGATGCCGAGCAAATCATTGCCGCGGCAGGCAAAAAACCCTTGGTGCTCCTGGGCGAATTCGTGCAGGACCCGCGCCTGGACATGGTCCTCATCCAAAACCAGGAAGCTGCCGCTGCCGTCACCACGCACCTGCTGGCTGGCGGCCGGCGTCGTATAGCAGTTTTGGGAGCGCACGACGGCGACCAATCAGGCAGTGGGGGCCTGCGGCTCCGCGGGTACCGGTCTGCGCTCGCTGCCGCCGGGGTTGATTATGACCCCGCGTTGGTGGTCCCCTGCGAGTGGAGGCGCGACGGCGGTGCTGACGCCACGGCGAGGTTGCTGGAGAGCGGGGTGGAGTTCGACGCCGTGTTCGGGCTCAACGATGCCCTGGCGCTGGGCGCTTTGCATGAACTCCTGCTCCGTGACCGGAAAGTGCCGGAGGAGATCGCCGTGGCAGGGTTCGATGACATCGATGAATCGCGGTTCGCGTCGCCGTCGTTGACCACTGTGGCGCCGGGGCGAGCGGAAATTGCGGAGCGCGCCGTCGAACTTCTCATCCAACGGATCGAAAGCAAAGCCGCTTTGGGGCAGGTGCAGCAGCCGGAGGCGGCGTTTGAGCTGCGGGTCAGGCAGTCCGCCCCGTAGGTGTGGTTACTTCGCAGCCGCCCGTTAGGGTTTTAGGAATGAACGTGATTCCAGCTGCCGTGACCACCCCTGCCGTCCTGATCGACGTCGACGTCCTGGACATGAACATCGAACGGATGGCCGCCAGCATGCGGGGGCGCGGCGTGGGGCTGCGCCCGCACGTAAAGACGCACAAGACGCTGGAGATCGCTCGCAAACAGCTCGCGGCCGGGGCTGTGGGCATCACCGTGGCCACTATTGGTGAGGCCGAGGTCTTCGCGGCGGACGGTGTGAAGGACATTTTCATTGCGTACCCGCTCTGGGTGGAAGCCACGCATGCTGAGCGGCTGCGGGCGCTCGCCGCTACTGCCCGCCTCGCCGTCGGCGTGGATTCCGTGGAAGGGACGACGGCGATGGGCGCCCGCCTTGGCGCGGACGCCGGAAACATTGAGGTGCTGATCGAGGTGGACAGCGGGCATCACCGGAGTGGGGTTTTGCCCGATGAGGTGGTGGATGTTGCCCGTGCCGCCGCTGCTGCAGGTTTGTTGGTGTCCGGGGTGTTCACGTTCCCCGGCCACAGCTACAAGCCGGGCATGCCCACCGGCGCGGCGGGCAATGAGAATGAGGCGCTGAGGCAGGCTGCCGCGGCCTTGTCCTCGGCCGGTTTTGAGGTGTCCAGTATCAGTGGCGGATCCACGCCCACGGCGCTGATCTCCGGAGAATCCGCCGCAACCGAACTCCGTCCGGGTGTTTATGTTTTTGGCGACGCCCAGCAACTTGAGCTGGAACGCTGCGGTTGGGAGGACATTGCACTGACGGTGGCCGCCACCGTGGTCAGCAGGCACGAGGCCCGTGGCGGGAACGTGCGCAGGGTAGTGGTGGACGCCGGCAGCAAAATCCTAGGCAGCGACCGTCCGGACTGGGCCACCGGATACGGCCGGCTTCCCGAATACCCCGATGCCAGGGTTGTTGCCTTGTCAGAGCACCACGCCACCGTTGTTTGGCCGGATTCCGCTGAACTGCCGCCCCTGGGCACCCGGCTGCGCGTCATCCCCAACCACGTGTGCCTGACCATGAACCTGGTGGATGAGGTTCTTGCTGTGCGTGATGGGGCTGTGGTGGAGCAGTGGGCCGTTGCTGCGCGGGGGCGGAACAACTGACGGCTGCGGGTTCTGGGAGTGCGGCCCGCTACCCCCGAAGCGCGTGGAGGCCCGGTGATGCTAGGGCAGGCTGTATGGCGTGATCACTTCGATTTTGGAAGATCCTAGACGTACGTGTCCTTGTACGAGACCGTGGAACTGCATGAGTGCGATGCAGCAAGTGTGCATGTCGGTTCTGAGGTCGTGATGGATCACGGCGTTCAGGTTCCCCTGCTTGAGCAGTTGGACGTTTTCGGGGACGAGGTCATGTCCAATAAACGCAACGGGGACCTTCCCTGCCTGGCGGTAAGCGCTGATTACGCCCTTGTTTCCGCCCCCTATGGAGTAGACACCGGTCACTGTCGGATCGCGGTTCAGGAGCTCCAGAACCAGATGCTCCGTAGTGCCATCTAAACCATCCGATTGGGAAATATAGTGGATGTTTCGGTCCGGTGCCAGATGACGAATCGTTGTACGAAAGCCCATTTCCCGTTCCTCCTCGCCGCGGAAGGAATCGTTGCTGACGATCACCATGATGGAATCCTCTGCGCGGTGCAGCCAACTGGATAAAAGGTAGGCGGCAGTAGACCCTGCTGCACGGTTATTCAATCCGACGTACGCTATCCGCTCACTCAAGGGCAGATCAGTAACCAGGGTGACCACCGGTATCCCGTCTGCCCGCAGAGCGGAAACAGCTTCACCGACGACCTCGTCATCGGCAGCTTTTAAAATGACTCCGTGACTGCCTCTCCTTCTGATCCTTTCAAGTGCTTCAGCGCATGCATATGGTTGCCATTTTTCATGTAGGTCAAACCGTGCCCGAATAACCGCCGGTTCCAGCCGCGGCAGTTCCGATTCAAGGGCTTGGCGGACTGCAGTCGAAAACCGCTCAGGGGCATCCATGACGACGTCGATCATCAGCTTCCGGCCAGCCATATACAGCTGGGCAGACTGTGCCTCCAGCTCGCTGATGGCATAGCGGACCTGCGACACAGTCTGATTTTTGACTCCTGTCCTCCCGTTGAGGACCCGATCAACAGTGGCTGTACTCACTCCGGCTTGGGCAGCAATTTGTTTGATGGAAAATTGATGTCCCATGTGCCCCCTTTGATGTTTTTCTGATGTAAGTGACCCCTTGAGGTCGATTCAACAGCAGGAGAGGATGATTCACAAGCCGGAGCGGCCTCCACAAGCAAATGAAGAGGGATGAGATGTCAGTAGAAGCTTCGAATACAGACCTACCCGTTTGGTTTAAGGAAGAGGACATTGATGTAAATGAGTTCATTAGACTGACTGATCGGACAACGGATGCTGCCAGCTACCCGCTGGCCGAGGAGATCATCAGCAATGTGGTTATTTATGACAGCAAGAAACTCCTCGACAGTGCCCAAACCGGCCCATCCTGGAAGGAAGCGAAAGCCGAACTCGCCAAGGTCTTCGGTTCCGGACCTGGCATCGCCGTGTTTAGGAATGCCTACGCGGATATGGAGGCTTTCAGAAGGGCCACCGAGACCTTCGAGTCCATGATCACCGACCAGAAAGCGGCCGGGATTGAATCGGGCGATCACTTTGCCAAACCTGGTGCCAACGACAGGGTGTGGGGGCTCCAAACAAAATTTGCGCGTAAAGATCCCAAGGCCTATGTTTCCTATTACTCGAATCCGATCATAGAACTGGCAGCATCAGCATGGCTGGGGCCGATGTACCAAGTGACGTCCGACCTTAATGTCGTCAATCCAGGGGGAGAGGCGCAGCGTCCTCACCGTGATTACCATCTGGGCTTTATGTCACGGGAAACTGCAGCGGAATTTCCTTCCCACGCGCATCTGCTGTCACCTGCGCTGACTCTCCAAGGTGCTGTGGCACACTGCGATATGCCGGTAGAAACAGGCCCTACCCTCTATCTGCCCTACTCACATCTGTATCCGCAGGGCTATATTGCTGCCACTCATCCACAAATCCAGGCGTACTTTGCTGACCACTACGTCCAACTGCCTCTGCGTGAAGGTGACGTCGTTTTCTTCAATCCTGCCCTCTACCACGGAGCGGGCACCAATCGCTCAGCGTCAACCCGACGCATGGCAAACCTCTTGCAAATCTCTTCGGCCTTCGGGCGCGCCTTAGGGACTGTCGACCGGGAAAGTATCTGCGCATCGATCTACCCCGAGCTGCTGGAACTGTCTGCAGAGGGCCGTGTGGAAGACGTGCGCCGCGTCATCGCCTCTTCAGCGGAAGGCTACGCTTTCCCCACAAACCTCGACAGGGACCAGCCTATAGGCGGACTCAATCCGGAGACCCAAGCAGAACTGCTGCAGCGGGCAGTGAGTGAGCGAATGGCTCCTGAGGAACTCCAAGAAGCACTCCGCAAGCAAGCGGAGCGTCATCAGGCCTAGTCGGGTAGCCCACCCTGAAACAAGGCCCGTTACAGCCGCGGACATTCCCGAAACCCACGTGGAAGGCGCAACACCGCGGTCGTCGCCTTGAGGGTTCCCGGGACGGAGAGCTGGATGACAGTACCCAAAGTACTGTCGTCCAGCTGCCGGGGCCAGAGGTTGGGCCTGGTTTGTATCGGATCTCTCTTCAAGTTTGCTCCTACTCAATAACAAGGAGGTTCAGCTATGCAGTACAGCCAACTAGGCAACACGGACTTGATGGTTTCGCCGCTAGGCTTCGGTACCGCACCGCTTGGAGAGCTCTTCGGTCCACTCGATGAAGCAGATGCCTTGAAAATTGTGCACGAGGCGATCGACATGGGCATTAATTTCATCGACACCTCTCCGTATTACGGCAGTGCTGAAGAACGCTTGGGTAAAGCCCTCGAAGGTCGGCGTTCCGAAGTCATTCTCGGCACCAAAGCCGGCCGCTACGGCCCCGACGACTTTGATTTTTCACCAGCCCGTCTCCGCCGCAGCGTAGAACGGAGTCTCCAGCTGCTCCGTACGGACTACGTCGATATTCTTCAACTTCACGACATTGAATTCGTGTCTTTGGGGCCGCTCTTTGATGACTCCTATGCCGAGCTGGTGAGTCTTCGCAATGAAGGCAAGTGCCGATACATCGGCATGACCGGGTATCCGTCGGCCGCTATGGCCAAGGCCATGCAGGAAACCCAGCTCGATGTTCTTTTGACCTATTCCCACGCGACTCTATTAGACGACACTCTGGAGCGTGAACTTGCGCCTATCGCCGCCGACAATGGTGTGGGCCTCATTAATGCTGCCGCCGTCGCACTCGGGCTGTTAACACCACAAGGAACAAACATAGGTAGCGACCACCCGGCCCATCCAATCATTAGGAAAGCTGCAGCCGCTATGGTCGCGCACGCGGCTGGCCGCGGTGCTGATGTCGCTTTTGTCGCCAGTCAGTATGCCATCCAGCGCTCCGGGTGTGCGACCACGCTCATCGGGACGGGGAGAATTTCGCATCTCCGTTCGGCAGTTGAAGCTACGGAAACTGCGATCGACGAGTCATTACTCCAGGAGCTCCTCGCTCTCCGTCCCACAGTAAAGGAGCGGACATGGACCAGCGGTCTGGAAGAGAACAACGTATCCGCTGTCCTGAGAGACCCATCAAAACCGACCATGGAGGCCTAATTGTTGTCAAGGCACTCCCAGGGACTATGCCGTCAGCCCTTACGTACGACGCCGTTGCTGCCGCCGCCGGGGATATAGCACAGCTACGCTGGTACGACTCCGGTCGCCATCGTCGCAACGCGCCCGTAGCTTCAGCGCCGAACGGTCCTCGGGAACAAGACAGTTGCCGCCGACGTTGCAGACTCGTTAGACCTCAACATTCAGCAGTAACGTCAGAAATGAGAATCACTCGAGTGGCAACCGACTATGACGAAGTACGCTCCGACGTCAAGGAAAACCAGGACCGATCCCTGGAAGCACTGAAGTCCGCCAATGCCCCTGACGCACGCAGCGTCGTCAACGAACTCGAAGAGGCCGATGCTCTCGATGAGGGCCTGACCCCCGGCGGGGAAATCGTCTCCGAGGAATTGATCGTTCAGGTAATCCCTCAGGCCGCAGACGAGTTCACGTGTTACTCCTGTTTCCTGGTACGCCACCGATCCCAACTGGCCCGCGAAAGCCAGGGACACTTCTACTGCATCGAGTGCGAAGGCTGAGGCACGCCCCTCGAATGTCCTGACCCGGTTCCCAGCGAATCATCAGGTGACCTGGCCAGAATCAACGTGAAGCTTCGGTCAACCGCTATTTGATCGGGGCTTCGCCAATTAAGGCCGAATTGCGACGGAAGCGCCGACATAGTCCGACGTTTATGCTGCCCTATGGCGCGGCGCCGATAAGCACCCGTAGGTCGCGTTGCTGGAAGGTTCAGGGCCGGCTGCGGACTAGGAGGGCGGCAGCTCGGCGCCCGCACCCCGCCCGCACCAAGCACCTACCCCCTCGCCGGAACCCCCTCCAGCAGCGTGTGGAACTCCCGGTTGTGGTAGACCAGCGGACCGGCGTCGGACGGGTTGGTGCGGATGTCCAAGACCCTCGCTGCCAGTAACACGGAGCCACCCAACGGTGCCCTGTGGATGATCTCGCACCTCAAAGCCCACCGTGCCTCGTGAAGCAGCGGCTCACCTGTGGGCAGCATTTCCCACTCCATCCCATCAGTGAATCGCGGCGCTAAAGGGTCCGCGAACGTCCGGGCGAGTTCCAGTTGGTCAGCACCCACCAGGTGCACCACAATGCTCTGGGCCGCGGCAATGAAGGATGCAGAGCGGCCACCGGTAACGGAGAAGGCCAAAGTTGGTGGATCCACGGCCACCGACGCCACTGAGGACGCCGTTAGCCCCACGGGTCCTTCCGGTCCGGCGGCCGTGATGACGGAGACGCCCGCCGGGTGAGCGCGGAAAGCACTCCGGAAAAGCTCTCCGACTTCCGCGGTTGGCTGGGCGTGGGGCTGAGTCATTCATGCACCTTCATAGGATGGAAACTTCGGTGGCACCGTTGCGGAAACACACCTAACCGATGCTAGGACCTCAACTTAAGTTGAGGTCAATTCCCAGCAAAATGACCCCTCGCTGAGACGATTTGGAAACGTAGCCGAAACGTCCGCTCCCTACGCTGAACACATCTGCCCTCGGACGCGCCCAGAACACAGGAGTAACCATGCATCTTTTGCCACGTGAGCAGGAGAAACTCATGATCGTGGTGGCCGCGGACCTCGCGCGGCGGCGTCAGGGCCGGGGGCTCAAACTGAACTACCCCGAGGCCGTGGCCATCATCAGCTATGAGCTCATTGAAGGTGCGCGCGACGGCAGGACCGTGGCGGACTTGATGAGTTACGGGACTACGCTGCTGCGCCGCGATGACGTCATGGAAGGCGTACCGGAAATGATCCACGATGTCCAAATCGAAGCCACCTTCCCTGACGGCACCAAGCTCGTCACCGTCCACAATCCCATCCGTTAGGAGCCCCCATGATCCCCGGCGAATACAGGCTCAAGCCCGGAACGGTGGCGTGCAACAGCGGCCGCGAGGCAACCGCCGTCGAGGTTGTGAACCGCGGTGACCGGCCCATCCAGGTGGGCTCGCATTACCACTTTGCGGAGGCGAACAGCGCCCTCGAATTCGACCGCGAAGCCGCCCACGGGCGGCGCCTGGACATCCCTGCCGGGACTGCCGCGCGCTTCGAGCCCGGGGACCGGAAAACCGTTCAACTGATTGAGCTGGCGGGCACCCGCGAGGTGCACGGCCTCAGTAACGCTGTCAATGGAAAGCTCGACGGCGGCACTCGCCCCGGCGATTCTGCTTCAGAAGGAGACGGCAAGTGAGCTTCGAGATCCCCCGCAAGCAGTACGCCGAGCTCTACGGTCCCACTACCGGCGATGCTATCCGCCTGGCTGATACCGAGCTGTTCCTTGAAATCGAGAAGGACCACACGGTGTACGGCGAAGAAGTAGTGTTCGGCGGTGGCAAAGTGATCCGCGACGGCATGGGCCAAAACGGGCAACTGACCCGCGCTGAAGACATACCGGACACCGTGATCACCAACGTGATCGTTCTTGACTACACCGGCATCTACAAAGCGGACGTGGCCATGAAGGACGGCCACATCTTCAAGATCGGCAAAGCAGGCAACCCGCAGATCACTGACGGCGTGGACATAGTGATCGGCTCCAGCACGGAAATCATTGCCGGTGAACGGAAAATCCTCACCGCCGGCGGCATCGACACCCACATCCACTTCATTTCCCCGGAACAAGTACCCGCTGCGCTGTGCAATGGCATCACCACCATGGTGGGCGGCGGAACGGGGCCGGCAGAAGGAACAAAAGCCACCACCGTCACCCCCGGCGCCTGGCACATTTCCCGCATGCTTCAGGCTGCCGAGGGACTCCCCGTCAACATCGGCCTGTTCGGCAAGGGCCACGCATCCGCCGTCGAACCCCTCGCGGAGCAGATCCGTGCCGGTGCGGTGGGGCTCAAAGTCCATGAGGACTGGGGCTCCACCACCTCCTCGATCGACATGTCCCTGCGGGTGGCCGACGAATACGACGTCCAAGTGGCCATCCACACCGACACCCTCAACGAGTGCGGCTTCGTGGAAGACACCATCAGGGCGATCGACGGCCGCGTCATCCACACCTTCCACACCGAAGGCGCAGGCGGCGGGCACGCCCCGGACATCATCAAGATCGCCGGGCTGCCCAACGTCCTCCCGGCATCCACCAACCCCACCCTGCCGTACACGAAAAACACCATCGAAGAGCACCTGGACATGCTCATGGTGTGCCACCACCTCAACCCGGACATCCCGGAGGACGTGGCCTTCGCTGACTCCCGCATCCGTGCCGAAACCATCGCCGCCGAGGACGTCCTGCATGATCTCGGCATCTTCGCCATCACCTCCTCCGACTCCCAGGCAATGGGCCGCGTGGGCGAAGTGGTCACACGGACCTGGCAAGTAGCCGACGCCATGAAACGCCAACGCGGCGTCCTGAAAGACCCCTCCGGCACGGCTCATGGTTCCGCCGAATCAGACAACTTCCGCCTCAAACGCTACGTGGCCAAATACACCATCAACGCCGCCATCGCCCAAGGCATGGCAGACGTCATCGGCTCCGTGGAAACAGGCAAATTCGCCGACCTCGTCCTCTGGGATCCCGCCTTCTTCGGCGTAAAACCAGAACTCGTCATCAAAGGCGGCCAGATCGCCTACGCGCTCATGGGCGACGCCAACGCCTCCATCCCCACGCCACAACCACGCACCATGCGGCCCATGTTCGCCACCTACGGCAAAGCCCTCCAACAAACGTCCATCACGTTCCTGTCCCAAGCCGCCATTGATGCCGGAGTGCCGGAAGAACTCGGCCTCGAACGCATCATCAAACCCGTCCACGGCATCCGCAACCTCACCAAAGCGGACCTCAAATACAACGGCGAAACCCCGGACATCGCCGTCGACCCCGAAACTTACCAAGTAAGCGTCGACGGCGAAGAAGTCACCTCCCAGCCCTCCGAAGTGCTCCCCATGGCACAGCGCTACTTCCTCTTCTAGGACCCACATGATCATCGAAAAAATCCTCGGCAACCTCCACGAAAACGCCGAAAGCTACGCGGGCCGCCACCAAGAAAAAGTGGTGCTCCCCAGCGCATTGCTGGTCAAGCGCATCCAACGCGTCACCACCGACCACGGCAAGGAACTCGGCATCCGCCTGCCCAGCCGATCAGGAGACCTACGGGACGGCGACATCCTCGCCGCCGACCCCCACAACGTCATCGTTATCTCCGTGCTGCCCACTGACGTCCTGGTCATAGCCCCGCGGAGCATCCACGAAATGGGCGTAGTGGCACACTCGCTCGGCAACCGGCACCTGCAAGCACAATTTTTCGACGCGGCATCCGAATACGGGGCCCAAGTCATGGTGTGCCAGTACGACCACACCGTAGAGGACTATCTGAAGAGCGTCGGCGCCCCCTACGACAGGCAAGAGCGGGTCATGCCGGTGCCCTTTCGCCATGCTGAGCACTCGCACTAAAGTCATGCGTCGCATCAGGTTGGGTACGCGCGCTTGCGCTCCACTGGGAAGGGGGCCGTGCCCGCTCCGCGATGCCCTCCACACCGCGGCCCCCTTCCCAGCTCCGCTCCAGCGCGCGGTCCGCACCTCCGGCGGTTGGACATGAGTGCTGCCTATCAGCTGGCTCTTCAGCAGTTGACCGACTCGGCTTTGCCTACGGGGGCGTTTGCTCATTCTTTGGGGTTTGAGAGCTACCTACATCGTGAGTTGGTGGGGGATGAGGGGTCTTTTGGGGTTTGGTTGCGGGCGTTTGTGTCGCAGCAGTTGGTTTATTCGGATGGGTTGGCCTTGCGGTTTTTGTTTGAGGGGGTGGATGTGGGTTTGTTGGATGGGATGTTGTCTGCGCAGTTGTTGGCCCGGGAGGTGCGGGAGGCTTCGCTCAAAATGGGCGGGCGGCTGTTGGAGATCGGTGGGGAAGTGTTCCCATCGCAGGAGCTGGAGGAGTACCGGGAGTTGGTTCGGAAGGGGAGAGCTGGCGGGCATCAGCCCTTGGCCTTTGGGGTGATTGCGCGGTCCCTGGGCGTTCCGTATGGGGAGGCGGTGGCCGCGTATATGTTCGCCACGGTGACCTCGCTGACCCAGAACGCCGTGCGGGCCATTCCCTTGGGACAGAACGCCGGGCAGCGGGTGCTAAGGCAAGCGCACGACGCCGTTGCTGCCGCCACCAGAGATATAGCACAGCTGTGCTGGGACGACTTTGGGGCCACCATCCCGGGCCTCGAAATTTCACAAATGCAGCACGAGCGGCAACGCGCCCGCATGTTCATGAGCTAAACCAGGAGGACAGGACACATGTCAGAACCCATCAAGATTGGCATCGGCGGACCCGTCGGGGCAGGCAAGACGCAGCTCGTGGAACGCATCACCAGGCACATGAGCCGCGAGATCTCCATGGCCGCCATCACCAACGACATCTACACCATCGAAGACGCCAAAATCCTCGCTGCCAACGGCATCCTGCCTGAGGACCGGATCATCGGCGTCGAAACCGGAGGGTGCCCGCACACCGCCATCCGCGAAGACACCTCCATGAACACCGCCGCAATCGAAGAGCTCAAGGCGAGGCACCCCGAGCTTCAGGTCATCTTCGTCGAATCCGGCGGTGACAACCTCTCCGCCACTTTCAGCCCCGAACTCGTGGACTTCTCCATCTACATCATCGACGTCGCCCAAGGCGAGAAAATCCCCCGCAAAGCAGGTCAGGGGATGATCAAATCGGACCTCTTCATCATCAACAAAACCGATCTGGCACCCCACGTGGGCGCGGACCTCAGCATCATGGAACGGGACTCCAAGGAATTCCGCGGCAGCAAGCCCTTCTGTTTCACCAACCTCAAGACGGACGAAGGCTTGGACGAGGTCCTCAACTGGATCCGCCGCGACGTCCTGATGCTCGACTTGGCACAATGACCTCGCGAACGGCGGCTACGTCACGGTGGGCGGCGCCCGCGGATGAAGGGGGCCGTGCCCGCTCCGCGATGCCCGCCACGCCGCGGCCCCCTTCATCCGCGTTCGCGGATCGCCCCACCCGCATTGCCGCGACAAAAGGCCAGTTCCTTATCCCCGGCTTCGCCGCCGCGGCGATTCAGTCACCTTGCGTGGACGGATTATGAGCACGCAATTAGTGGTCTCACGTCTTGATGCCGGTCCTTTGGGAAACGTGGGGCTCGACTCCACGTTGGCTTTGGGCGAGGGGCCGGTTCGGGGGCGGCTGGAGTTGGGGATCAGTGTGCGTGGGGGGCGGTCCTTTGCTTCGCGGCAATTCCATGAGGGGGCGCTGAGGGTGCTCCGGGCCCATTACCTGGATGAGAGCGGGCAGGTCTGTTATGTCATGGTCAATCCCGGCGGGGCGTATTTGGGGGCGGATCTGTTCCTCATTGACGTTGAGGTTGAGGCGGGGGCGGACCTGTTGCTGACCACGCAGTCGGCCACCAAGGTGTACCGGACTCCGGGCTCGTTTGCTGAGCAGCGGATGAGCATCAAACTGGGGGAGGGCTCGCGGCTGGAGCTGATGCCGGACCAGTTGATTGCCTACCGTGAGGCCAGCTACCGCCAGAATTCGCGCATCAGTCTCCACCCGTCGTCGTGCCTTGTCATGGCTGAAGTCATCACGCCGGGATGGTCCCCGGACGGGGCAACCTTCAAATATGAGGAGGTCCGGCTGCGCAATGAGATTTACGTCCAAACCGGCGATGGCGAGACGCTCCTGGCCCTGGATAACCTCCTCATCCGCCCGCCGGCCAACGACGTGACCGGGCTGGGGTTCATGGAGGGCTTCAGCCATCTGGGCTCGTTAGTAGTGGTGGATCCGCGGGTGGATCAGGGGCTTGCCGACGATCTGGACCGTATTGCCAAGGATTTTGACGCCTACACCGGAGTTTCTTTGACCGCGGCTCTTGCCGGGAGTGTGGGGCTTGTGTTGCGATCGTTGTCCAACAGCACTGAGGAGCTCAACACATTGCTGGGTGCCTGCGCCGGCGTCCTGAGGGAACGTTGGTATGGGCAGGAGCCCTTGAACCTGAGGAAGTACTAATGACTGCGCTGACCGAGTTCGCCACCATGTACAGGGAGCGGGAATCGTTGTCCCTGCGGACCCGGCTGCTGTTCACTTTTGGTGCGGTGGCCGTTTTGCACCTGGCCGCCGTAGTGCTGCTGCTTGCCGGCACAAGTGGCGGGGCGCAGCCGCTGGCGCTGGGACTGATCATCACCGCGTACGTGGCGGGTATCAAGCACAGTTACGACTGGGACCACATCGCCGCGATCGATAACTCCACCCGCAAGTTCGTGGCGCAGCACAAGGACCCAGTGAGCGTGGGTTTCGCGTTCAGCCTGGGTCATAGCTCGGTGGTGGTGCTGGCCGGCCTGCTGGTGGTTGCCGGCGCCACGCTCATTGGGCAGTTCATGGAGGACGGCACCACCGGCAACAGGATCCTAGGCCTCATCGGCAGCGGAGTGTCCGGGTTGTTCCTGCTGGCCATGGGCCTGTTCAACGGTTCGGCTTTCCTGCGCGCCACCACCGTGTACCGCAAGGTGCGGGCCGGTGGGGAAGCCCGCCCCGAGGACCTCGAAGCTAAGGGTTTCGTAGCGCGACTGCTGGCCAAACCACTGTCCAAAGTGGAGCGGCCACGGAACATCTACGTGATCGGCTTCCTGTTCGGTTTGGGCTTCGATACCGCCACGACCATCGGGCTGCTGGTTATTACCACGACGGCGTCACTCGCCGGGGTCTCGCCCCTGGCCTTGATGGCCCTCCCGCTCGCTTTCACCGCCGCCATGACCTTATGCGATTCGGCCAACGGTGTGGCCATGATGAAGATGTACAAATCAGCCATCCACAACCCCCGGCGCAAGCTTGGCTTCAACGCCGTCATCACGGGCATCTCGGCGGTGTCCGCGTTGTTCATTGCCGTCATCACGTTGGGGGGATTTGTGAACTCAGCCTTTGAACTTGAGGACCCGTTGACCCTGTGGTTGGGCAGCATCGATCTGGGCGACGCCGGCCTGCTCCTGGTGGGGTTGTTCGTGGTGGTTTGGGCGGCGTCCGCGTGGAGTGGACGCGTTAGGAGGCGGCCACTGCGTTGAACAGCTCGTTGGTGTCCACGCCAAAGTTCGGAGCGTCCAGCACGTTGGTCAGGAACACCACGCAGCGGTCCTGCCCGGGGAGCATCCACCACTCAGTTCCGGACCAGCCGGGATGCCCGTAGATCCCCTCGGCGAAAAGCTCGGACTGGTTGGCCGGCATCTGGAATCCCAGCCCGGTATGGCGGAGGGGCGTTGGCCGGGTGGTGATGTGCGAGACCTCCGTGGTCCGCGGGCGGCGCATGGCAGCAAGCGTTGCGGGGCGGACTGCCCGTCCGGAATCCTGCAGGAGCTCGGTGCCGAGGTTGAGAAGATCTGCGGCCGTGCCGAACAGTCCTGCTCCCGGATGCCTGTGTTTGTACATGGCGTTGACATTGAGGCCTGCCGCCTCTGTGCCGTGGACGGTGTGCGGGTTGGACTCCGTGGCGAAGGTCAGTCCGCCCGCGCCAGTGTCAGCGGCCAAGGCCAGAAGCTGGTCCTCGAATCGGATCCCGCCGGCCCATTCGGCCATGGCAGCGGCACCTTCAAAAGCGATGTTGCAGTACTGGACCAGGGATCCGGCGTAGAAGGCCTGCCCTGCGGAGGTGAGGGCCTCACGGAGGGGAGTGCCGTCGTCGAGCGCCGGGTCTAAAATCCCGGAGCGGTGGCTGAGCAGCAGCTCAAGTGTCACGTTGTCCGTGCGGCCCGAACCAAAGCCCGGGAGGGCATCAGTGAGCGATGCCGCCAACGATAACCGGCCCAGTTCAACCTGCCTCATGACAGTGAGGGCAGTAATCGGTTTGGTGACGGAGAACAGCGCAAAATGGTCATCTGAGGTGGCTTGCCTGGCGCCGTCCGAGCCGAACGCCACAACGTCTTCAATGCCTTGGCTGGAAGCAATCCCCAGCACGCCCACCGGCACGCGTCCTAGCTCTACCTGCTTGCGTGCCCAATCAATGGCCGGTCCTGTAGTCACCATGCATTGAAACTACAGGGCGGAGCGGGACACAAAAAATTTTCTGGAAAAATTCTTCTGTGTGTAACCCTGGCCGCCCGGCCGGAAACTATACAAGTATCCTGCAGTTCAGTGCTCTATCAATCGGGGGAACAATCGTGCTTTCAGAGCGCGAATTGGCGTTCATCGCCATTCACAAAGACAGCTACCCATCCGTCTTCAAGTTCGTCTGCCGGCGTGTTGAGTCGGCGGAGGTAGCTGAGGAGATCGCGGCGGATGTGTACCGGATCGTCTGGCAAAAGTGGAGCGACGACTCCCTTCCGGATCTTCCCTACCTTTTGACGGTTGCAAGGAACCTCGTGGGAAATGCGTACCGTAGCCGCGACAGGCGGCTGGCGTTGCAGGAAAAGCTGCATACGACGGCGGTTCAACGCTTTGGTGAGAACTCCGAGAACGTTGCGGTCCAAGACGCGATGGAAAGGCTGCGGGAGAAGGACCGCGAGATTCTGCAGATGGCGTACTGGGACGGTTTGGGGACCGCCGATATTGCCAAGGTGCTGCAGTGCAGCGAGTCGGCGGCCAAAGTCCGCCTCCACCGGGCACGCGTAGCGTTCCGGAAACAACTGCCTGCAGGGGCCGAATCGACTACACAGAAGATGGGGGTCTGAAGACAATGGATCCGATCAAAAACCAGATATCAGCGATTGACCCGCTCACTATCGATCCAGTGGCGGAACCCAACGGTGAAGAAGCGCTGCACAAAATCCTGTCCGGCACCACGGTGTTCAGCGATAGCCGTCCGATCGCGGCGGTGACATCCCTGGAGCAGCGGAGGCGCCGCAAGGCCCAGATCGCTGGCGGACTGTTGCTCGGCGCCGCGGCCGTGACTGCCGGCGTGCTGGTGGCCTCAAGCTTCGAGACAGTTAGCTCCAATCCAATGCCCGCAGTGACACTCCCAACCTCAACGCCCACGCCCAGCGTTTCGGTCACCCCAACACCAACGCCCACTGCGACACCCTCGGCTACCCCGTCGGCGACGCCCACAGTGGCTGCGCCGGTCACTACCCCGCCCGCACCCACCACACCCCCAGCTGTCGCCTCGGCGCCGGTGGTCCCGCCCGTACAGGCGCCGACCAGTCAGACCTACACGTTCCCGGACGGGCATTTGTCCTTCACCTATCCGCTTGGCTGGAGTATCCGGGTGGAACAAGGGCCATATGATCCGCCCGGGACCGCGGAAGCCTCGCGCATTGTGGCTGTCCTCGATAGCACTGGGGCGCAGGTGGCGAGCTTGTTCAACGGAAACTACGCCGACGGGACGGGTGGCCTTGTGGACCGCACCATTCTGGACCGGGCTGTAGTGCAAGGAGTTCGGGATAACTCGGGTGGGAGCGTGGAGTTCGGGTTCTCCTCGATTCAGCCGCAGTACGTCCCATATGAAGGGCCCGCCTATGAGGGCATGCCGTCGCCTCGTACGGGCCCTGCGGATGGTCCCCCAACGTACATCATGGACGTGCGACTCTCCTCGGAGCTCAACGCTGGAATCAGCTCTTCCGGTACCAACCAAGTGCGGGTTCCGAACGGCATCATGAGTGCTTACGCGGTTTTCGATCCCGCCAAGCAGCCAGCCTTCGCAAGCCCGGAAGCAGCCAAGGCGTGGATGAACACCACGCAGTACGCGCAGCTTAAAGCGATGTTCCTGAGCCTGAGCTACAAATAACCCCATCTGGGTAGCAGTTGATGCCGTTCTGAGCTCTCAAAACGGCATCAGCTGCTGCCTGCTTCGGTCAGCGGGCACGGTCCGCTGTCCCTTTGCATGATCACAATGGGAAACGTTATGCACTTGTCCATAACCAGGCGGGTGGGACTTGAATATGGTTGAAGAGATCTGCTTCACACGGCCCTGATCAACCCAAAGCCCGATCTACCCAAGGATGAGTTTCAACGATGAAGAGCATCGCCCTCCTGCGCGAACGAGCCACCCGCGTCATGCCTACCGGTTCCCACTGCCCGGCCTCTGGTCTGTGGAGCCCGGACTCCGAGCCGGATACGGTGCAGGTTTTCGCTGAAGGCCACATCCTGCCGGCCCATGAGGGCGTTCCCACCGTCTGGCGGCGCCGCACGGCAGCTGACGTTTCGGCATGACCAGCAGCATCCTGAACAGGCCCGCCGATTACCGGCATGTTCCGGCCGGGGAGTGGGCTGAGCTCAACAGCGGTGATCCGGTGTGGATCTACGATGTTGCGTGGGGTGCCGGCACTGGCCGCGTTGACGATGTTTCCAAGCACCAGGAACTGCTCTGGGTGGTCCTGGAACCTACAGGCCGCCGGCTGATCTGCGGAACGGACGACGTCGAGGTCTGGACCGCTTAAAAAGACTCGCCGAGGTGGCATTTAATACCAATGTCTGAGCGGATCATACGTATTAAATGCCACCTCGGCGTTATTTAAGCCGGAACCAGCATGCTGGGAGATCCCGTCTCCACCCGGCCCACTGGACCCTCCGGAAGTCCGGTTGCCGGGTCCAGTGTGAAGCTCACGACGTCGTCCGAGCCTTCATTGGCGACGTACAGCCAGCCTTCGCGGACCAAGTGATGCCGCGGCCACTCGCCGCCGCACGGCACTTCCCCCACGGGTTCCAACCCAACTCCGTCGTCGGAGACCTCCAGGACGCAAATACGGTTGGTACCCCGCACCCCCACATACGCGAAACGGCCATCAGAGGACAACGCGATTTCCGCGCCCGCATCGCCGTCCTTGGCCCCCGTGATACTCGCCGGAACCATGGTTGCCAGCCCGTACGTGCCATCCGGTTCCATCCGAACCGCGGCTACCTCCACCGAGTATTCGGTATCCACCAGGACTACTCCGCTGTGGTGCCGGGCCATGTGCCGGGGCCCCGAACCCTTGGGCAGGATCACTTGATGGTCCGGCTGGAGTCCTTCACCTGGCGTGTACTGCCACACCCGGACCAGGTCATGGCCCAAATCCGTGGTCATCACGCGGCCGTCCGGAAGCATGAGGCTTGAATGCGCGCGGCTGGGACGTTGCTCGTCCGTGGACGTCGCTGTGTGGGGGTCGACGGCGGCTGCCGCACTGGCGCGCGAGGTGATGGCGCCGTCGTGGTCCAGTTCGTAAAGGATGACCTGACCGTCGCCCCAGCACGTGGCCACAATGAAGCGTCCCTGAGGATCGGCCGCCACATGGCAGGTGGCTTCCCCGGCGGGCCAGGGATCGCCGAAGGCTTCCAGCTCAGCCTCGCCGGTGCGGCGGTACGCCCGCACCGTCTTGCCTTCCTCGGCAACGGCGTAGACCACAGGGAGTGTGGGGTGCAAGGCAAGGAATGACGGCGAATTCGCGCTGACCGCCAGTCCAACCGATGTTAAGTGGCCGTCGTCGTCAGCGGTAAGGGCAGAGATACCCTGGCCCTTGCCGTTCCTGTCCGCAGTATAGGAACCAACCCAGATCAGAGTCTTGTCATCGCCAGTCATCAGTGCCCCTGTACGTCCGAGTCCACACCGGCGTCCGGGCCGGCGTCGAGGGTTTGCAGTGCGGTGAGGTCTTCCTGTTCCAGTTCGAAGTCGAAGATGTCCAGGTTCTCCTTCATCCGTTGCGGATTGGCCGTTTTGGGGATGGCCACCAAGCCCTGCTGGACGTGCCAGCGCAGCACTACCTGGCCAGGCGTCTTGCCGTACTTGGCACCTACGGTTTCCAGCACCGGCGCATTCAAGAGATCGCTGCTGGCACCAAGAGGACTGTAAGACTCGGTGATGATGCCGTGTGAACCGTTGAAAGCCCGTGCAGCAGGGCGCGGGATGGACGGGCTCACCTGGATCTGGTTCACCGCGGGCACAACGCCGGTTTCGCGGAACAGCTGGTCCAAATGGGCCGGCTTGAAGTTGGAGACGCCAATGGAACGCGCTTTGCCCGAGGCCTGCAGTTCCTCGAACGTTTTCCACGTGGACACGAACTCGCCGCGGCGGGGGAGCGGCCAGTGGATCAGTAGCAGGTCAACATAGTCCAAGCCCAAGCGTTCCAAGCAACCGTCCAGCCCTGCAACGGCCTTGCCGGAACCCTGAAACTCTCCATCCAGCTTGGTGGTGATGAACAATTCCTCGCGGCTCACACCGCAATCACGGATGCCGTTCCCAACGCCCGTTTCATTGCCATACTTCTTAGCCGTGTCCACGTGCCGATAGCCATGCGCCACCGCCTCCACCACGGCCTTGGCAACCTGGGCATCATTCAATGGCCACGTGCCGAGTCCAATTTGCGGGATCTTGTTGCCGTCGTTGAGTTCAATGAGCGGGGCAAGTTTCATGGACGCATCTTCCTTTCGTAAAGCCGATCGCTGAGCTCCATGTAGTCCTCACTCAGCACTTGAAGCTCAGGATGCTGATCATGCCATGCCACGATCTCCCGTGCGCCGTCCGCGAAAGGAATTGTGGCCCTATAGTCCGGGACGAGCGCTTTGATCTTGGAGTTATCGAACACCACGGAGTGCGAGCGGTCGCCCAGGAGATTAGGGCCCAGCTCCGGGCTGTGGGCGGCAATGGTCTCCGAGGCAACGTGGAACAGCTCAGGCTCATCCACCCCTGCCGCCCGTGCAAACAGCCTGTAGATCTGGTTCCACGGCAGGAACTCGTCCGAGGTAATGGTGTAGCTCTCGCCCACAGCCTGCGGCCTGCCCAAGAGGGCTACAAAGGCCTTGGCGAAGTCCCGGCTGTGAGTCAGTGTCCACAGGGACGTCCCATCGCCGTGGACCATGACGGGCATTCCGGCGCGCATCCGGTGAATGTCCGTCCACCCGCCCACCATGGCGATCTTGGTCCGGTCATAAGTATGGGAAGGGCGGATCACCGTCAACGGGAAGTCCAGCTCCCGGTAGGCCTCGAATAAGAGTTCCTCGCAGGCGATCTTATCCCGCGAATACTGCCAGAAAGGGTTCTTTAGCGGCGTAGATTCCCGGATAGGCAGTGTTGTGGGCGGCTTCTGGTAGGCCGAGGCTGAACTGATGAAGACGTACTGCCCGGTCCGTCCACGGAACAACTCCAAGCCGGCACGCGCCTGATCCGGAGTGTAGGAAATAAAGTCCGCAACGGCGTCGAACTCCCTTCCTTGAAGCACCTCACGCGCGGCCGAGGCGTCGCGGATGTCAGCGTGCAGGACCTCGGCGCCATGAGGGACCGGCCGCCCGGCTGACCGCCCCCTGTTGAGGATGGTCAGCCGGTGGCCCAGGGCGACGGCGCGTTCAGCCGCCGCCGCGCTGATGACCCCGGTCCCGCCGATGAACAGGATGTTCCGCGGCGAGACGGTGTCCGCTGCCAACCCAAGGGTGTCAGGCAAGGCGTTCGGGGAGCCGTGCGGGGCCGTGTTCACCAGGCGTAATCCTCAGGTGCTGTGCGGTGGCCCGGGAAGATGTCATCCAACCGCTTCAAAGCGTCCTCATCCAAAGTAACGTCCAAGGCGCGGATGGCGGCATCCAGTTGTTCCTGGGTTCGGGGGCCGACGATCGGTGCCGTAACGGCCGGCTGATGAAGCAACCAGGCCAACGCCACGTCGCCCGGTGCGTGGCCGGTTTCATCCGCAAAATCCTCATACCGGCGGATCTGGTCCTCGTGCTTCTTGAGGGTTTCCAAGGCCCTGCCCTCACTGCGGCGGACGCCCTGCTCCTCCTTCTTCAGCACACCGCCCAACAGCCCGCCCTGAAGCGGAGACCACGGAATCACACCCAGGCCGTAATCCTGTGCTGCCGGAATGACTTCAAGTTCAAGCTCACGCCGGAACAGGTTGTAGATGGACTGCTCACTCACCAGGCCCGTGTAATTCCGCCTCCGGGCAGCTTCCTGCGCCTTGGCAATGTGCCAACCGGCAAAGTTGCTGCTGCCTGAGTACAGGATCTTGCCCTGCTGGACGCCCACCTCAATAGCCTGCCAAATCTCATCCCACGGCGTATCGCGGTCAACGTGGTGGAACTGATAGATGTCGATGTAGTCCGTCTGCAACCGCTTCAGGCTTGCATCCAGTGCGCGACGAATGTTCAACGCTGACAACTTGGACTCGTTGGGGCGGTCCGTCATGGTGCCGTACAACTTGGTGGCCAAGACGGTCCGTTCGCGGCGCTCGCCGCCCTTGGCAAACCAGCGGCCAATGATTTCTTCGGTCCAGCCGCGGTGTTCCACTCCGCCATAGACGTTGGCGGTATCAAAGAAGTTGATCCCGGAATCCAACGCGGAGTCCATGATCGAGTGGGCTGTTGCCTCATCGGTCTGCGGGCCGAAGTTCATGGTGCCCAGGCAAAGACGTGAAACTTTCAGGCCGGAACGGCCCAGATGCGTGTACTGCATGTTTGTTGGGTCCTTTGTTTATCTGCCGTGGAGCCGGAGTTGTTGGCTGAGGGCGTGGGCTTTTTGGGCGTGGGGTCTCAGAGCTGGGTGAAGGCCGCGACGGCGGGATCGGAACCGATGCGGGCGCCCGCCTCAAGTGCCGTGATGGCCGCCAGTTCGGATTCGGTGAGGGTCAGGTCAGCTGCGCCGAAGTTCTCGCGCATCCTCGCGGAATCCGCCGATTTGGGAATCACGATGGTCCCCTGGGCGAGGTGCCAGGCGAGGATCACCTGTGCAGGAGTGGAGCCATGCGCGGCTGCCACCAAAGCCACCTGCTCTGCGTTCAAATCCTTGCCTTGTCCCAGCGGGCTGTAAGCCTCTACAGCGATGCTGAGGTCCCGGCACTTGCTGGCAAGCTCGCCCTGTTGGTACGTGGGGTGAAGTTCGATCTGGTTCACCGCCGGAACCACGTCCGCCTCTTTGAGCAGTGTGTCCACATGCTCAGAAAGGAAGTTGGAAATACCGATAGCCCGGATCTGCTGGTCCTGGTAGAGCTTTTCCATCTCCTTCCAGGCCTGCGTGTACAGGCCCTGCGACGGGACGGGCCAGTGGATCAGGTAGAGATCGATGACCTCCAGGCCCAAGGCGTCGCGGCTGCGCTGGAAGGCGTCATAAGCCTCGCCCTGCTCTCCGTTGCGGAGTTTGGTGGTGATGAAAAGTTCTTCCCGGGCAATGCCCGAGGCGGCAACGGCTGCCCCTACTCCAGCCTCGTTGCGGTACGCAGCCGCGGTGTCGATATGGCGGTAGCCGGCCTCCAGGGCGTCTTCCACAACTTTCTGGGTTTCCCCGGCGGGTACTTGGAAAACGCCGAATCCCAGCTGGGGAATGGTGACTCCGTTGTTCAATGTCAGCTCTGGCATGACGGTCTCCTTCGACTGGATGGTTATGTCCGGGGCCCTCCACGCTCCTGCTCCTCGCGGGGAGGATGATTCAGAAAGCGTTTTCGGAGGCTCTGTACTGAGCCTATTCACTTTTGGCGGCAGAGTCAGCAATCCAACCTGATCCTGTTTTTCCTAGGTCTGATAGTCCTACCCACAATGGTGGTCTTTCACACGATTCGAACGGCAGAATGGTCCAATGGGTCAAAGCGCCGAGTTCGGAAAATTCCTCAAGGTCATGCGTGCCCGTCTTTCACCAGAGGACGCAGGCACCCAGGAATCCAGCGGCTCCCGGCGCGTGCCCGGACTCCGCCGCGAAGAGGTTGCCCGCCTCTCCGGAGTGAGCACCGACTACTACACACGCCTGGAACAGGGCCGCAACATCCACCCTTCAAGGGCCGTCCTGGACTCAGTGGCCCGGGCGCTGAGATTGGACCCGGGGGAGCAGGCACACATGATGGACCTTCTGGAGCACTGTGCCAGCACCGCAGCCAACCCCGGCATGGTTCAAAAAGTGCGGCCGGCGCTCCGTCAATTGCTGGACGCCGTGGGTGATGTTCCGGCAATGGTGCTGGGACGGCGCACGGATGTACTGGCCGGAAACCGGATGGCACACCTGCTCTTCACCGATTTCGCCCAACTATCCGCCCCGGAACGGAACCTGACCCGCTGGATGATCCTGGACCCCCTTGCCGGCTCACTGTTCAGGGACTGGAAGACCGTTGCTGCCGAGGCCGTTGGAGCCCTCCGCATGGACGTGGGCCGCCACCCCAACGATCCCCAAACCAACCAACTGGTGGGAGAGCTCGCCGTGCACAGCGAGCATTTCCGGCAGTGGTGGGCCGGGCACAGGGTAGCCACCCGGTCTGCCGGCACTGTGCGGCTGCACCACCCCGTGGTGGGAGACCTTGAACTGAACTTCGAAACGCTCAGTCTCCCGGACGATCCCGACCAGACGCTGAGGATCTATTCAGCGAAAGCCGGCTCGCCGTCGTCGGACGCTTTAACTTTGCTGAACCTCGGCCAAGCTGAGCTGAACCAAGCTGAGCTGCTCCAAGCTGAGCTGCACCAGCCTGGGATCGCCGGACAGCCCGCCGAGAACACAGTTAATGCCAATGCTCCGAAGGAACATTGGCATTAACTGGCAACTCGCGGTGAGGGAGTCAGCGCTCCAGGCGGAAACCGAGCTTGATGGTGACCTGCCAGTCGGCAACTGCGCCGTCCTCGAGGTGGCCGCGGATTTCCTTGACCTCAAACCAGTCCAGGTTCCGCAGGGTCTCGGAGGCTGTTGCAATGCCGTTCTTGATGGCGTCGTCAACGCCTTCGGTGGAAGTTCCTACAATTTCGGAAACGCTATATGTGTGGCCAGCCATGGTGCTCCTCATCAACGTCATACGAATTTCTGGAAAAGAAAATCTGGCCCGCCAGGCAGGCTGTTCAAGCAGACTAGCCCACGGATCAGCGTGCGGCCAGAGGCTGCAGGGGCTTAGCTTTCGCGCCAGTCGTTGTTGGTGATGTGCGAGCCTGCTTGCGGTCCCATCTGCAACATTCCGCCATCCACCGGCCATGACGCGCCGTTCACGTAGCTGGACGCCGGGGAGGCCAGGAACGCGATGACGGCGGCGATTTCCCGGGCATCGCCAGGCCGTCCCACGGGAACCCCGGGGCGTTCCTTCTGCTGGGGATCCTCATCTTCCTGGCCCGTCATGGGCGTGGCAATCTCACCCGGAGCCACGTTGTTGGCGGTGATCCCATGCTCGGCGAGTTCCAAAGCCATGGTCTTGATGAGGCCACCCAGGCCGTGCTTGGAAGCGTCATAAGCGGAGGCGCCAACGCGCGGCTGGAACTCGTGGACGCTGGTGACGGCGATGATGCGGCCACCGCGGCCGGCTTTCACCATGCGTTTGGCCGCCGTCTGCATGGCCACGAATGCGCCGTTGAGATTGGTATCCAAGGTGGTCATCCAGGTGTCGTAGTCCAAGTCCAGGAACTTGGTGCCATCGCCGGTTCCCGAGTTGTTGACGAAGACGTCCACGCCGCCCAATTCCTCAGCCAGGTTGTTGATGGCCTCAGCCGTTCCCCGGACATCTGTGGTGTCCAGTTGGTGAACCACCGCTTTTCGTCCCAGGCCCCGGACTTCCTCAGCAGTTTCCTCAGCTCCTTGCTGGTCTGAGTGCCAGGTAATCCCCACGTCCATGCCCGCCTCGGCCAAGGCCACCGCAGTGGCCTTGCCGATTCCGGAATCCGATCCTGTGACGATGGCGGTCTGCGGTGAAAATGATGCCTCGTTCATTGCGTTGCCTTTCGGTGGTGTGATCCTTCCGATTGGTTAACCCCTACCCCATCAACCCGGCGGTAAACACTCCCGGCGCAAAAGGGTCATCCCGGCCCGGGGTGATCGAGTGTAGATTTTCTTGGAGCAGCACCCAGTGAATCCCCACAACCAGGAGTACTCATGTCAGAAGTTATTGTGGTCGGCGTTGACAACAGCGAAACGGCCAAGCGTGCGGCAGTGGCAGCAGCGAAGCTCGCCACCGCCCTTGGCGCAGAACTGCACGTGATCAGCGGCTTCTCCGATGACCGCATTGAAGAATTCGGCAGTGGCAGCGACCGCATCACCGTCTCCTCGGCCGATTCCGCGGAATACGTGGCGCGCAAGGTCTCCGAAGAGCTGGACATCCCCAATAACAGCGTCAAGTACTACGCAGCCCGTGGCACTCCGGCCACCGCCCTGATCAACTACGCCGAGACCAACAACGCCTCGCTGATCGTTGTGGGCAACAAGCGCATGAAGGGCCTGGGCCGCGTCCTGGGCAGCATCGCCAACAGCGTGGCACACGGTGCTCCGTGCGATGTGTACATCGTAAACACGGACGTGGACGCGTAAGCACCCATGGAGATAGCAGATCAGGCCGTTTGAGCGCTCACAACGGCCTGATCTGCTACGTGGTTGGGTTAACGGGTAGGCCAGCTGCGTTAGCTGGAAGTGCCGTTGAGCACCACCACGTTTGTGCGGGTCACATCCTTCCCAGTGGCCAGCAGAACGGGCCCGGTTTGAGGAGCATCCGAGGTGACTGTGAGGTCCCGTACGGCGGAACCGTCCGCAGCCACCAGCAAGGTAACGCCTTCACTGTTGGTCAGGACCACATCGGCCGCGTTTCCCGTAGCCCCGGCCAAGGTGATGTTCCGGCGATCACCCCAAATAACTGACGGCTCGTGATAGATGCCGGGCTGCAGCAGCACTGTGACCGGGGAGGAGTTGTTCGCCGGAATGGCCCCAACGGCGGCCCTGATGCTGGCGTAGTCTCCCGTTCCGTTCAACGCCACGTTGATGACCTTGCGAAGCTCCGGCTCGGTCCCGCCCACAGGGCCGCCGAAGGCACGCACCAAGGCGGGAACTGCCCGCACGGGGGTCAGATCGTAGGAGTACGGCGCTTTGAATGCCAAGCCTTGGTCTTGGCCCGTGTTCCCTGAGCACTGCTCAAAGACGTTATTGCGGGCCACCAGTTGGCCCCCGGGCCCCTGATGGTGCAGCGGGTTCCGGACGTCCCGGAAGTAGTTTCCCTCCACCAACAGCAGGGCGGCGTTCCGCCCCAACATCCCGTAGCTGGAAATGTTTTCCAGATAGTTGTTGTACACATGCGAGGCCGCCGTGTTGTCCAGGCTTGCGTTGCGTTGGTGCGTGTTCCGCAGCCAGTTGTGATGCAAGGTCAGCCGGGTGACTACATTCTGTGTCCAGCCCTCACCGAGTGCCTTGTTGTGGTCCGAGAAGACGTTCCAGGACAGGGTCACGTTGTCGCAATCCTTGCGAATATCCACCAGGCCATCGCCCAGGCGCGTGAAGTGCATGTGGTCCACCCAGATGTGCGTGCTGGTGTCCATCTGGATGCCGTCCCTGTCATTGTCAGGGCGTTTACCCACAAAGTCACCGGGAATGTAGGAGTCCCGGAGAGTGAAGTTGCGGAAGACCACGTTGGACACGTTGACCAGCTTGAAGCCGGCGTTCACCACGGCGGCGCCTTCACCCGCGCCCAGGAAGGACTTGTTGGAAGTCACCGCCAGCTTCTCGTACTGAGTGAACACCAGCTCTCCGTGCAGGATCACCACCAGGGGTTCCGCGCTTTTTGCGAAGGCTCGGAGTTCATCCGGTGTACCGGCATGGACCACCCTGCCGCCGGCCCCGCCTGTGGTGCCCGCGCGTCCTTGGGACGCGACGCCGGCGAACCCCACCGGGGCCTCGGTCCAGGCGCCGCCGGGCCCGCGGTTTATGGGCAAACGGGCTTCTGCGAAGCCGTGAGGGTCGACGCCGGATGGCGCACCTTTTGCTCCCGGAGCCCCTTTCATTCCCGGCGCGGCCGTGGCCGGACTGAGAAATCCGGTGGAAGCCAAGGTACCGGCCGCCAGTCCGGCGGAAAGGAGGGTCCGGCGTCGAAGATGTGAACTGGCCATCTCAAGCACCTGCCGCGGGAGTCCAGTCACCAAGGAAGGTCTCCTTGGTGAATTTCAGTGCCTCCTGCGGCGTGAGCTGCGGGTGGAACTCATTGATGAGCGCACCGGGTCCGGAGTTGTTGTACTCAGCGAAGCGGCCCTCAGTCCAAGCGTGTCCGCTCATGTCCGCCCAACCCTGAACAGCAATGTGGCTTCCCAGGTTGGAGTCGCGGATGACGGCCATGGGGTGGGCTTGGGGATCGCTGCTGGCAAACCACGGGCGTCCCAGGCTGACTGTTCCAGCGGCGGCATCTGAGGTGAGGGTGCTGTTGAGGATCAGGAAGCCGTACGGGTTGGAATTCTTGGTGCTGGGGGCCACGATGTAACCGTTGTTGGTGTCGCTGCCGCGGTCCAGGGAGTGGATGGTGCAGCCGTCAAACACGGCGGTTCCCCGTCCGTAGAGGAAGTCCACGTCGCCTTCGATGTGGCAGTTCTTCAGATACGTGCGGGCCGTGGCGTCGCGGCCGGTGGTGTCCGCGAGGTAGGTGTCCTGGTTGCCAAGGAACCTGGTGTTCTCGAAAGTGACCTTGTCTGCCACGGTGCGCACCGCGAGGGCCTGGCTTCCGCCGTTAGTGGCTTCGTCATAGGCGTTTTCCACGGTGAGATTGCGGACAGTGGTCTGTTCAGCCAGCACGTTGAGCGTGGCGCTGCCGGCCGCGCCCCAGGTCCCGCCGAAGAACTTCACGCCGTTGGCGGGAGTGTCGTAGGAAATCACGACGTCGGACGGGTTGGCTGTTGCTCCCTGCAACGTGACGTTGGGGCGGTCAGCCCAGACGTTGACTGCTTCCCTGTAGAAGCCGGGTTTGATGGTAATGGTCCGGGGCTGGGTGTTGCCCACCGGGATTGAGCCAATGGCCGCCTGGACACTGCCGAAATCGCCGGTGCCGTCCAGCGCCACGGTGACTTCCGCCGTCGTGTTCGGTGCCTTGTTCACCCGCGGACCGGCGCTGCCGGTGACCAAGCCGGGGACGTTGGCGGCGCTGTCCTTGGAGTAGGCGTAGAACTGCGTGGGGTCGAAGGCGCTGCCCACATTGTCCTTGCGGCCACGGGTGGAGTCGAAGATGTTGTCACGGTTGACGATTTCCGTGGCGGGGTCCTTGGCCACTACGGGATCGGCCACGGCGGTGAAATAGTTGTCCTCCAGGACCACCTTGGCGGCGTTGCGGCCCATCATGCCGTACTGGCCGATGTCCTGCAGGTAATTGTTGTAGACGTGGGCTGCCGCCGTGTTGTCCAGGCTGAAGTTCCGTTGGACGGTGTTGCGGATCCAGTTGTGGTGGATGGTCATTTTGGTGACCGCATTGCTGGTCCAGCCAACGCCCAAGGCCTTGTTGTTGTCCGCGAAGACGTTCCACGAGTACGTCAGGTAATCCGAGTCCTTCCGGGTGTCGATCATGCCGTCGCCCATGCGCTCAAACTTCATGTGATCCACCCACACGTGATGTGAGGTGTCCAGCTGGATTCCGTCGCGGTCGTTATCCGGCCGCTTACCGTCCCAGTCGCCCGGAATGTAGGAATCGCGGACAGTGAAGTTCCGGAAAATCACATTGGAAACGTTGATCAGTTTGAAGCCGGCATTCACCAGCTCCACGCCAGCCCCTGTTCCGATGAAACTCTTGTTGGAGGTGACAGGGATCTTGACGTAATCCTGGGCGGTGATGGTGCCCTTGAGGAAGATCACCAGCGGCTCACTGGCGGCGGCGAAACTTTTCAATTCCTCCAGGGATGATGCACTGACGTGCTTTCCCGCCTGGCCTCCGGTGGTTCCTTCCAAGCCGTTCCCGGGCAGGGCCGCGAAACCGTCCGGCTGCTGCTTCCACAGGGCGGCTGCTCCGGATGACTCAGTGCCGCTGTGGATTGGCTCTGCCCTCGCCGGCACAGCGGTAAAGCTTCCAAGAATGACGACGGCGGTAGCCGCGCCAAGCAGGCGTCGCAAACTCATACAAAACTCCTTGAGGTGGTGTGCCAGGGCAGCCTCCAGCCAAGGCACGTGCAGTGAGGATGATCGAGTCGTGTGATGCGGAGGAGAGAGTGGGGGTAGGTTGCGGGTTACAGCAGGGCCGCTTCGGAGACCTATTTCAGGCCGGTGGTGGCGATTCCATTGATCAGGTACTTCTGCCCGGCAATGAAGAAGCCGATGATGGGGGCAATGGACACCACTGACATGGCAAACATTGGGCCCCACATGCTCTGCCCTTCCGAGTCCATAAAGGCACGGAGAGCCAGGGGAACGGTGTACAGGTCCTGGTTCTGGATGTAGAGCAGCGGACCAAAGAACTCGTTCCACGTGGAGATGAACGTAAAGATGGCCGTGGTGGCCATGGCCGGAACACAGAGCGGCAGGATCACCCGGATGAACGTGCGGAACGGGCCGCAGCCGTCTATCTGGGCGGCATCATCGAGCTCCTTGGGCAGCGACTTCATGAACTGCACCATGAGGAAGATGAAGAACGCATTCGTGGCCATGAAGTTGGGGACGATCAAGGGCAGGTAAGTGTCCAACCAGCCGAGTTGGGAGAAGATGATGTACTGCGGAACCAGGAGAACGTGGCCCGGCAGCATCAAGGTACCCAGCATGAGTGCAAAGAACAGCTTCCGGCCCGTGAACTCCATCCTGGCGAACGCATAGGCGGCCAAGGCGCAGGAGAAGATATTGCCGATGATCGAGAAAATCACAATGATCATGGAGTTGATCAAGTACACGTGGAACGGCTGGTTCAACGCGGTCCAGCCCTGGGCATAGTTGGAAAAATCCCAGTTCTCCGGCCACAGTCCAAGCTGCCGGAAAATATCATTGCTGGGCTTCAGGGAACTGGAGATCAGCCACATCAACGGATAGAGCATCACCAGCCCCACCAGGCAAAGGATCAGGTGCCGGGAAAAACGGGATGCCGGGCTTCCCGTCAGGACGTCCTCAGGCTGGTCCTGCTTGGCCAGCTTGCGCTTAAGGGGTAAATCAAGGAGTGCCATGGGGTTGCCTTAATTGTCGTAGAAGACCCAGAACTTGGATGCGATGAAATTGATGGCGGTGAAGATCGCGATGATCATCAACAGCAGCCAGGCCATGGCCGAGGCATAGCCCATCTCGAACTCGGTGAAGCCCTTCTGGTACAGGTACAGGTTGTAGAACAGCGTGGAATCCGCCGGGCCTCCGGTACCTCCGCTCATCACATAGCCCTGCGTGAAGGTTTGGAAGGAGCCGATGAGCTGCATGATCAGGTTGAAGAAGATGATGGGACTGATCAGGGGCAGGGTAATGCTCCGGAACTGGCGCCACTTGGAAGCTCCATCGATCGAGGCAGCCTCGTAATACATCCCGGGAACCTGCCGCAGGCCAGCCAGGAAGATCACCATGGGGGAGCCGAACGTCCAGACGTTCAACACAATGAGTGTGCTGAGGGAGAACTGTGGATCAGTAACCCATGCCGGACCCTGGATCCCAAAGATCCCCAGGAACCCGTTGACAATACCGTCATTGCCGAAGATGTAGCGCCACAGCATCACGATTGCCACGCTCCCACCCAGAAGCGAGGGCAGGTAGTACACGGAACGGTAAATCGACAAGCCCTGAAGACCCCGGTTCAGCACCAGTGCAACCAGCAGGGCAACGGCCAGGGAGATCGGCACAGAGACGAACGTGTAAATAAAGGTGACCTTCAGCGATTGCAGAAGCCGGGGGTCCTCGAACATGGCCTGGAAGTTGGCCAGTCCCACAAAGTTGGGCTCGGTGAAGAGGTTGTAATCAGTGAAGGCCAGGTATAGCGAGGCAAAAAAGGGAATGACGGTAAACAACATCCCCAGGAACCAAGGGAGGAGGAAAAGGTAACCCGAACGTTGCTTCCTGCGCCGGGAAGGGCGGATGCGGGGAGCGCCGCCAGTTGAGGCAGAGGCCGGGGCTGCTCCGGCCGGCTGCTTGGTCAGAACCGTCATAGCGTCACCGCCCCCTCAGGAGTAGCTGCGGACTTACTTGTTGATTGCTGCATTGCTCTTCTCCATGAAGGTCTTGGCAGCCTCAGCGGGGCTGACCCGGCCAAACTCCACTTCAGTGGTGAGCTGCTTGAGGGTATCGGCCACAACACTGGCGCCCTTGGGATAGACGTAAGCTGCGGGCAAATCGTCTTCCTGAATGGCGGCCATCAAGTCCACAAACGTCTTGTCGTCCGCGCTCAGCTTGGGAGTAATGGCATCAGCCACCTCCGGGTTGATGGGCACACCGCGCTGGGTCAGGACCTCGGCGGCACCGTCAACATCATTGGTGAGGAAGTCCACCAGTTTGGCTGCTTCCTTGGGATGCTTGGACTTGGCAGCAATGGACCACAACATGGTGGGATCAGCGGAGTAGCCGCGGCGTTCGCCGGTGGTTTCACCCGGCATGCGCAACAGGACAACCTCGCCCTCCACGGCCTCGTTATAGCCGCGGAAGTTGTTGATGGGGATGATCTGGGAGGCCACGGTTCCCTTAGCCAGGTACGACTGCGCGGGGGAGCCGCCGATCTGTTCGAAGAAGCCTGCTGGCGGGTAGCCCCCTGCCTTCCGGAGGTCCACGCTGTACTGGAACCAGTCCTCTATGGTCTTTTCGCTCACGCCGAGCTTGTTGTCCTTGGTATAGAAATCTTCACCCCGTTGGCGGGCCAGGATGATGGGACCCGTCTCGGTAGCGACGTCGTAGCCGGCGCCATAGACCTTTCCACCGGTCTTCTGGGTGACCTCGGTGGAGAACTTGGCGTAGTCCTCCCAGCTCCAGGTTTTGTCATCCGGGATGGTGACGCCGGCCTGGTCCGTGATGGTCTTGTTGACCACCACGCCGATGGTGGTTACTCCCGTAGCGAGGCCGTACAGTTTGCCATCAACCTCCCCGCGGCTCAGCGTGGTTTCCGGAACTTTATCCAGGTTCAACTCCGGAAAGGACTTGAGGTCCGCCAGCGTGCCGCGCTGGGCGTATTCCAGCAGGCTGCGGTTTGCCATGGCCAGGACATCCGGCGGGTTCCCTCCTGCAAACCGGGTGGCCAGTTTGTCCGCGTAGGGTCCGCTGTCCTGGTATTCGGTCTTCACGGTGATGCCGGGGTTCTTCTTCTCAAAGATCCGCAAGGCTGCTTCGGTCATCTTGGCGCGGTTGGCATCGCCCCAGAAAACGAAGTTCAGTTCCACATTGCCACCGTTGCCGGAGGAGTTGCTGGCACCACCTCCTCCACAGGCGCTCAGGGCCAACCCCGCCGCCACCACCGCAGCCCCCAGGACAACCCTGCGGGGCATGGGAGTATTTGCTGTCTTCTTCATTGAATGACGCCTTTCTGATGCCCGTTCAAGGGCCTAGATACAGAGATTTCATCCACCCAGCCACAGAAACTTTCTTTCAACTACAGAACTGAATGTCAGGTTGCAAACCCCGGAGGGCCCAAAAGTGGGGAAGAAAAATACTGAGTAAACGATTTCTAGCAACAAATGACTGTGACTGTCAACACATCACAGTCTCAGGAGCGAAAGTATTTAAGGAAACTTTCTTGAATACTTGCCGAACTCTTTCCGAAGTGTTTATGCTGACTCCACGAGCCAGCCAACCCATCACAAGGAGGTCGAATGGGAAGCTTCAGACTCCGCGGCGCACCAGTGGGGACGGTGCATGATGGCGTTGGGCTGGCGCAGCAACTGGCACCCCGCCCCTACCTGCATCCCCTGCTAACGCTGGCAGGACTACCCATCACCGAAGCCGGCCCTGACGATCACCCCCACCACTTGGGCCTCTCACTGGCGTTCTCCGACGTCAACGGAAGCAACTTCTGGGGCGGCTCAACTTTCACCCCTCATGGTCCGGAGGTCCTTCCCAACCATGGGCGCCAAGTGGCTTCGAAGTGGCGTTTCGGTGACGGGCTGGGCGAAGGGGAAGTGACGTGGTTGGACCATCACGGCAACGAGTTGGCCCACGAGCACCGCAGCTACCGCTACCGGATGCACCCCGCAGCCGGTAGTTGGAGCCTGTCCTTCGAGTCGCTCATCCAACCGGCCGGTGAGGTGGAACGCTTGTCTGTATCGTCGTCGGCCGTCAAAGGGCGGGTGGGCGCCGGCTACGGCGGCATCTTCTGGCGCTTTCCGTCAGGTGAGGCCCCTGCGAAAGTCCTCTGCGCGGAAGGCGCCGGTACAGAGGCCGCCCACGGTTCCCTTTCTCCCTGGCTTGCGGTGGAAACCTGGCAACGGGGAAAACCCGTCAGCGTGGTCCTTTCCCAAGATCCTCATCAGCCGCGCCCCTGGTTTGTCCGAACAGAAGGCTACGTGGGCGCGGGCCCAGCAGTCGCCTGGGACAAGCCGGCCACGGTGGAGCGTGCCAATCCGCTCAAACTCAGCCTCCACGCCGTCATCCAGGACGCTCCCATTAGCAACAGCCGCCGCATTGAGGAACTCCTCCTCCACCACTTCAGCAGCACTTCGGACAGGACAATGTGACACCCATGGGTAATCGACACCGCACCCCCCTCTATAACAACCCCATCCTCAACGGTGACTGGCCGGATCCGGACGCCATCCAGGTTGATGGCATCTACTACCTCATAGCCTCAAGCTTCAACCGGGTGCCCGGCCTCCCTGTGTTGCGCTCGCGGAACCTGGTGGATTGGGAACATGCAGGGCACGCACTTCCGGAGCTTCCACAGCGTGGGCACTACTCACTGGTGCGGCACGGGAGTGGCGTCTGGGCACCGGCGCTACGCCACCATGATGGCAAGTTCTGGATCTTCTACCCGGATCCGGACCACGGAATCTTTGTGCTCAGTGCGGACAAGGCCGAGGGTCCCTGGAGTGCGCCACACCTCCTTTACGCAGGGCGCGGCCTCATTGACCCCTGCCCGCTATGGGATGAAGACGGCACCGCCTATTTGGTCCACGGCTGGGCCAAAAGCAGGATCGGCGTCAAAAACCGACTCACCGTCCACAGGATGAGTCCGGACGCCACCCGACTGTTGGATCACGGAACTCACGTGATCAACGGAGAGGAACTGCCGGGTTTCACAACCTTGGAAGGCCCCAAATTTTACAAACGCGATGGCTGGTACTGGATCTTCGCGCCGGCCGGAGGCGTAGCCACTGGATGGCAGTCAGTGTTCCGTTCACGATCGCCTTTTGGACCCTATGAAGAACGCCGTGTCCTGGAGCAGGGCGATTCGCCCGTCAACGGCCCACACCAAGGCGCCTGGGTCTCCACTCCGCAGGGCCAGGACTGGTTTCTGCATTTCCAGGACCGGGGAGCGTACGGCCGGGTGGTTCATCTCCAGCCCATGGGGTGGGGTGCGGACGGCTGGCCATGGATGGGTCAAACAGCGGACGACGGCGGACCGGGAACCCCGGTTTTGAGCCACCCTTACCCGTTTGGTACCTCGCCCGAGGAAATCTCCCCGCCTTCCAGTGACGACTTCACGTCCCGGAGCCTTGGCCCGCAGTGGCATTGGCAAGCCAACTCCCGGGCCGAATGGCTTACCACCTGTGGAGGCGGGCATCTGGTCCTCCACCCGCAAGCCAACGATCCCATCAATCTCCGCGAACTCCCCAACGTCCTGGCCCAAATACTCCCCGGCGAACCGTCCACTTTCACCACCACCCTGGAACTGGACGATGTCCCCGTAGGCACCCGGGCCGGCGTCGTGATCCTGGGCCAGCGGTACGCCTGGCTGGGGATGGTGCGCACCCATAACGGCTTCGTCCTGGGTAGCGGCACGGGAAGTGAAGGGCCGCAAGAACAAGTGATGGGGCGGGCCGTGGCACTTCCGGGGCCGCGGATCGAGCTTCAAATCCGAACAGATGCTACCCCACAGGCGACGCTTGCCTGGCGCGTGGGGCCCACTGATCCATGGCAGATCCCCATCTGGGATTTCGATGTCGTGGAGGGCCGCTGGATCGGTGCTGAGCTGGGGATCTTTGCGGCGTCACCACTGGGCTCGCCTGAACACGGCAGTGTTAGGGTTGGACCCGTGCGGGTGGACACTGCGCCGGTCCGCCGGGCAACCACCCAGCGCGTTGCCGCTCCCGTATCCCCATGAGTTCAAGGACCGCCCCGTTGACCGCCACTCCGCGCCCCAAGATCGCAGACGTGGCCGCGGCTGCGGGCGTTTCCGTGCCAACAGTTTCCAAGGTCCTCAACGGGCGCTCGCACGTTTCCGAGGCCACCCGGGCGCGCGTCCAGCAGGCGTTGGAGGAGTTGGATTACACCAAGCGGAACTCTCCCAGCGAGTCCGGGCTGCTGCAGTTGGTGGTGAACAACTTTGACTCGCCGTGGGTCCTGGAAACCATGGAAGGCGTGGAAGCTGCCGCTACGCGCCTTGGGTACACCGTGGCCTATACGCGGGCAGTGAACGCCACCGCGGAGCATTGGCAGAAGCTGCGTGAGCCCTCTGCCAACCGCTTGGACGGCGTGATGCTGTTGGCTCCGCGGCAGGGATCAGCCTTGGTGGAGCTGGCCCGGACGCTGAACATTCCGGCGGTGGCGATCGACCCCGAAGGGTCCCAAGGGCTCCAGATCCCCAGCGTCAGCCCGGCGTCGTTCTCCGGAGCATTGCGGGCTGTGTCCCACTTGCTGGAACTCGGGCACGAACGTATTGGCATCATTACCGGCCGCGTCCACAGCCCGGGCCATGGACGCGCCCGTTACGCCGCGTACGCGGCTGCCCTCCACGAAGCCGGGCTGCCAGTACTTCCCGAGTTCGTGCGCGACGGTGACTTCAGCATCGAATCCGGATCCCGCTTGGGCGGGGAGCTCCTGGACCTGCCGGAGCGGCCCACGGCGATCTTTACCGGAAGCGATCTCCAGGCCCTGGGCGTCATGAACGCCGCAGCACAACGGGCTCTGAAGATCCCCGGCGACCTCAGCGTTGTGGGATTCGATGACATTGCCCAGGCAGCCCTCACCTCGCCGCCCCTCACCACTGTTCGGCAGCCGCTGGCTCAGCTGGCATCCATGGCTGTTGGCATGCTCACGGAGCAGATCGAACAGCAGGGACTCGCGTCTTCAGCAGCGCTTGAGGTGGCAACGGAGCTGGTTGTCCGCGGAAGTACCGCCCCACCGAAGTAGTGCAGCGCCGCCCGCTTAGTAGTCAGCCCCGCCTGCTTAGTGGCCTTGGAATGCCTCCGCGAGCCACCAGGATCCGCCGTCGGAGGCGATCTTTGCGTCGATCACCAGCGGGCGGTCCTGGGTTCCGGCGTGGTACGCAGCGATCCAGGCTTGCACGGCTTCCAAGTCAGCCAGGGTCCGGACGGTGACTCCTTCGGCGCCGAATCCGCGGGCGATCGCGGCAATGTCCGTTTCCGGGAACACCACGCTGGAGAGATCCTGCTGGGAGTGCTCCGGGGCGAAGTGGTGTACCTCTGCCCCGTACGCGGCGTCGTTGTAGACGATGCACACCAGGGGCAGTTTGAGCCTGGCCGCAGTTTCGAGTTCGCTGATGCCCATGAGGAAGCCGCCGTCGCCTGCGCCAAGGACGGGTAGCCTGTGGGGTTGTGCCAGCGCCGCTCCGATCGCGGTGTAGAGCCCCAAGCCAATCGCTTGGAAGGCTTGGGTGAAGCAGAACCCGAACTCGTCCGGCACGGCGAGGTACTGGCTGGGGTAGCCCATGAAGTTGCCTGAATCCACTGCCACGATCCTCTCGGCGGGCAGCAGCGAGTCGAGTTCACGGGTGAGGACACGCGGGTCAATGGTGGTTGCCGTGGACAGGTCTTCTGTTTCAACGTCCCGCCACCGGGAGCTCTGTTTGATGGTCAGGGCGTTGGCCTCGGTGCGGTACTTTTCGGCTGGCTCCGGCTGAACGTGCTTGAGAGCTGACAGGGCATCCGCTGCGGTGAACGCGGAGTCGCCCAGCAGGCCAAGGGTGATGGGCCGGTTGGCGCCCAGCGCGGAATCTTCGACGTCGATCTGCACCACTTTGGTGCCCGACGAAATGAGCCGCCCGTGCCTCATGGTCCACATGTTCAGCGCGCAACCCCACCCCACAATGAGGTCCGCGCCGCTGATCAGCTCCGCCGTGAGCGGCGAGGAGAAACCGCCGGAAATTCCCAGGTTATGGGAGTCGCCGTTGAACAGCCCGCTCGCCACAGCCGAGGTCGCCACCAGCGCACCGGCATGCCGGGCCAGCTCCAGGATCTGCTCGCGTGCACCCCGTCCGCCGCGCCCGGCCACGAACACGGGCCGTTCAGCAGCGGAAATCAGTGCAACCAACTGCTCAACGGCTGCGGCGTCCGGGCGTACCTTCAGCGGCTCAGGCACGACGACGCCACTCACCTCGTCCGCGGCCGTGCGGCTTTGGACGTCCAAGGGAAGGCTCAGGACCACTGTGCGGCGCTCGTTCACCGCGGTCCTGAAAGCCCTGATGGTGTCCGCGATGGCCGTGGCGGGGGAGTGGATGCGTTCGGCCACCGCCCCTACGCTGCGGGCCAACGCGTCTTGGTCGATCTTGAAGTTGGACCTGATCGCTGCGGCCTGGGTATCGGCGGTCAATACGATCATGGGGGTCCGGCTTTTCGCGGCTTCCCCGATCCCGGTGATGGCGTTGCTCAGCCCGCACCCCTGGTGGGTGGTCACTACGCCTACTTTGCCGGACATCCGTGAGTACGCGTCAGCCATGGTGGCAGCGCCGCCCTCGTGCCGGGCCGCCGTGAAGGGGATGCCCTCTGCCATGAGGGTGCCGGTGACATCGAAGTTGCCGCTGCCCACCACCCCGAAAACATGCCCCACGCCGAGTTTGGCCAGTGTCCGGCCCACCAGTGTGGACACCCGTTGCTGCTCGCTCATGCCGTCTCCGCCGTGTTCTTTTCAACCGTGTTCTTTTCAACCGTGTTCTTTTCAACCAGTGCGTACACGCGGCTGGGACTTCCCGTGCCGCCCACAATGGGCAGCGGCGCTATCACCAGCGTGGCGCCCGTGACGGGGAGCCGGTCCACGTTCCGCAGCGAGGTCACCCCGTATTTATCCGCTCCCAGCAGGAACGAGTGGACAGGGAACATCGGATCCAACGCCCCGGCCTGGCCGGCGTCGATGCCCACAGTTTCAACCCCGAAGCCGCTGATCGAGGCGTTGCCTGCAAGCCACTTGGCACCGGCCGCGGAGACCCCCGGAGTGTGGGGTCCGGCGTCGTCCGCGTTGACGAAAGCCGCAGCGTCCGCACCCCTGGCCGCCCATCCTGTCCGGAAAATGACCCAGCAATTCTCCGGGAAGAGACCGTGCTCGGCCTGCCACTGCTCAAAGTGCTCCGGTTCCAGCAGGAAGTCCGGATCGGCAGCGGCCTCGGCGGTCTTGTCAATGACAACCAAAGGACCCACCAAGCGGTGCGGCTCGATCTGGTCCACGGACTTGCCGTCCTTGCCCGTGATCCAGTGGACCGGGGCATCCAGGTGCGTCCCGGCGTGCTCGCCAACCGTGACGTCGTTCCACGCCCAAGCCGGGCCGGCGTCGTCGAAATTGCTCACCGGCGAGACGGATAACCCCACGGTGTTCGCGAACGGTTGCGGCAGGTTCAGAATGGGGGTCTCGGAGCTCAGGGGCGTGGTGAGATCGATGATTTCCACGGAACCACTCGAGAGGGCTGCGGTGAGCCCGGCCAGAACAGACATTGTTCTCCTATCGCTTGCTTGGTTTAAGTGCAGTTTGAAGGCGGGAAAGGGGACCCGGCGGTGCGGTCAGTTTTTGGGCCACCAAGTGCCCGGAACCTCCGGAAAGCCCCGGGCCTGGATGCGTTGACGCACCAATGTGCCAGAGACCGTCGACGGCGGTTTGGTGGCCTGCCGCTGCCGGGAAAGGGCGCCAGAGCAGGTTTTGGAACAGCTCCGCTGAACCGCCGTACGGGTCCCCGCGCACGGCATTGGGATTCTCGGCGGCCAGATCCGTGGGGGCAAGGATGTCTGATGCAAGGACCGTGGCCCGCGTCCCCGGCGCGAACTGCTCCAAGCGGGCCAGAACCCGCTCCAGGTAGCCCCGCTTGAGATCCTCGGTCCAGCCCTGGGCAACTGAGAGCTCGCCCGCGGCATCACCAACGGGCGTGAACGGTACTTCCTGGAGCTGCAGCCACAGCGTGGCCTTGCCCTCCGGAGCCCGCGACGGATCCAGGACGCATTGCTGGCCCACCACCACTGTGGGTTCGTTGGGCAGCAGCCCGGCCTCGGCCTGTGCACACGCGATTCCGGTGCTGTCCGAGCCGTTGCTGATGTGGACTAGAGGGACCGTATTGAGCCGAGGATCAAGCCATTGCACGGGTTTATCCAGGGCGAGGTGAATCTGCATGGCTCCGCGGCCGTTCTGGTAACGTCCGGCGGCCTCGGCAGTGCCGGCAGGCGGCTGACGGAGGAGCCCGGTGTAGAGGGCCTGCGGCGAAACATTCGCCAGCACTGTCCCTGTGCGCACCACGCCTTGGGAAGTTCGAACCCCGGTGACGGAGCCGCTCTTGCCGGACCCCGAACCGCCGGAGCCCACCAGAATCTCCTCGGCCTCCGCGCCCAGCATGATCCGGACCCCGTTGTCACGCAGAAGCGACTCAAACGCTTTCACGAACCTTGAGGCCCCGCCTTTTACAATGGGGAGCCCAAAGTTGTGCATGCTCATGGCCATCACCGGAAGCATCACACCCCCGGTGGCCTGGTCCGGGCCAAGGCCTGCGTGCAGGAGCCATGGCGACCACAACTGGTCCGTTTCCCAGCCGTCAAAGCGGCTGCGGAGGTAGTTCCGGCCGCTCATCACCGAGTCGCGGAAGAAAGCCTCCGTCCCGGTAAAGCGACCCCGCCGGACAGCGCCCACGGCAATCCTGGCCACCTCGCCAAAGGACCGGAGCTCCGCGCCGAAAGCCCCGAACACCGTTCCAGCATTGCGTCCCAGGTCTTCAAGCATGGCCAAGTAGGCGGCCTCATCCCGCGGCTCCTTGAAAGTGGCTGCGGTTTCGGCCGGATCCCGGTGCGCGATGACCACACGGTGAGCGCCTGTGGCCGGGTCAGCGGCAACGCTGGCCGTCACCGGGCCGGAGGTGTTGGAGTACTCCAGCCCCTTGGCGTGCAACTCCTTTCCCAGGGCGCCGTAAGCACCACCGGAGACGAACAGCGGGTGCCATGAAGAGAAGGAGTCGTGGATGAAACCCGGAAGGGTCCGCTCAGAGGAGTGGATGAACCCGCCCAGCCTGTCCGAGCGCTCAATGAGGCACACCCGCTTTCCGGCCAAAGCCAACTCCGCCGCCGCCACCAGGGAGTTAATGCCTGAACCGATGATGGCCACATCAACTGAATCGTCCATGACTGCACCTTTCACAATGTCCGCACTTTCTACAGCCCGCCTAGAAATCCGGGTGGCTGGCAGTGGCGTGGTACTTGCCGCCGTGGAATACAAGGGGAGCGCCGCCGTCGTGTTTGTAGCTTTCCACCTCGCCCACATAAATGACGTGGTCCCCGGCGTCATGTCGCGAAACTGTGCGGCACTGGAAGGTTGCCACCGCACCGTTCAGGAGCGGAACACCGGCGATTCCCTCAGTGGTTTCCGCGCCCACAAACTTGTCCGTGGCGGGCGTTGCGAACTGGCGGGACAGGACGTGTTGGTCGCTGGCCAGGATATTGATGGCGAAGTGCGTTGCGTCCTCGAAATCTCCCAGGCTGGGCGCGCGTTTGCTGGGGCACCAGAGTACCAGCGGCGGTTCCATGGACACCGAGGTGAAGGAATTGGCGGTCAGGCCCACTTTCCGGCCGTCCGCTGCCACTGTGGTCACCACGGTGACGCCTGTGGCGAACTGTCCCAAAGCGCTGCGGAAATCACGGACATCGAACAGCGACGTGTCCTCTTCTTTCCGTGCCTGCATGAAGTCCGCGGCTGCTGCGGAGTCGAACCACCAAGGGTATGAAGTCCGAGGGTCATCAAAGCCGCTCACTATGCTTGCTGCCAGTGCTGGATGGTTGGCGGCTTCGCTGAGGAGCGTCCTTTGGTGGTCCCGGCGCGGCTTGAGGAGATCATTGGTCCACTCCACGGCCCATTGGCCCCAGCCGCGCCAGAACTCGTCAAAGGTGCGTTCCATCCAGCTGCGGTCAAAAGCCTGCTGGCCGCGGCGGACGATCGCGTCAAGATAATACTTGGCGGCCAGGGTCGCGTTGTTGGAGCCCTGCCCAGTCAGGGGATCGTTGAGGACCACGGCGTCGCCGAGGCCAAACACCAACTTCCCGTTGCCGAGTTCCCCTACGGCGGACCTCACCGTTGGCGTAATGCGCCCAAGGAGCGTGGCGCCATCATCGGTCAGTTCCGCACCGGCGAAGTTCCCGGCCTCGTGCGGGAAATGCTCGCGCAGGATGCCCAGGGAGCGTTCCAGCTGCTCTTCAGGGGTTCCGACGTCGGTCCAACAGTCCATGGGGCCACCCACCACGCCTTCGAACACCATCATGCGGCACGGACCGGAGACGGTCAGTCCCGGGAAGGTAAAGAATTCGCCGACGCCGGGGACCATGGACATGCGAATAGAGTCGGCGCCGTTGGAGGTGCTGGCGGATTCGCCCGCCTCGCCAGGGTTGCCGGCGGCAGCACCGCCGTCGGGCTTGACGTAGTTCAGCGCCAGCACCCGCTGTGGCCGGTCGAAGGGCGATTTCGCCTTGTCCCGTGGGAAAATCTGGCCGATTTCACCCTTGCCGGTGCTGACAATGACCAGCTCATAGTGGTGGGCGAGTTCTTCGAGCATGCGCGGGGTGACCTTCTCGATGCGGAAATCGCCACCCGCGGCCACGAACGTCTCAATCCACAGGGCGCTTTTGATGCGCTGATCTATGGATCGCGCGGGCCCGTCCAGGGCCGCTTCCCACTCGATGGGCTCTTCAGCATCCACGCGCAGCCGGATGGAGCCAATGGCGGGGACGGAACCGGACTCGTAGAAGCCGGTGAGTGCGGTTCCCATCTGGGCCTCGGCATCCAGTGCCGTGGAGAACATGCACTGGCTGGACATGACTTTGCCGGTGCGGATCTGGGCGGCGGAACGGTCGGAGAGCAGCGTCACGGCGTAGCCCTCGCGTTGGAGGCCCAGAGCCAGCTGCGCACCGGACTCGCCGGCACCAATGATTGCTATTTTTCGCATAACGGAGTCCTTATTAGCGGGGGTGCAGTCAGTCAAGGGCTGCTTTTAGCAGGGGTGTGCTAGGAAACTCTGGCTGCGGAGAGGTCGGCCAGATAGTCAGCAGCTTTGTCCGGGTACATGAACCAGTTCTGGAACTCCGGTGGGTGGTTGAAGCCGTTGGCGAATCGATGCGCGATCTCCGGCCTGCTGTTTGCAGCACCCAAAAGTTCAAGAACGTGCGGTGGCGGCGGAGCCAGGAGGGCATTTGTCCAGTGTGCAACGTGCTGGGCATAATCCCAATAGCGTTCAAACGCGGCTTGCATGAAGTTCGCATCAAAAATGCCGGAGCCGTGCTCAATGATGCTGTCCATGTATGAGGCCGCGCACTTGCTGGCGTTGTTGGAGCCCTGCCCGGTGATGGGATCGTTCAACACCACGACGTCGGCCAGGCCCAGTACCTGCCTGCCGCTCGGCAGCGTAGCAATAGGATGGCGGACGGTGGGGGCGAAGCGCCCCTGAAGGACGCCGTTGGGATCGGTCAGTTCCACGTCAGTGGCCCGCTCGGCTTCCCACGGCAGGAATGTGGCGAGGATGTTCTTGGAGTTCTGCAGGTGTTCCTCGGGGGAGAGGCCCTTCCATGTATCCATTGGCCCTCCCGGGACGCCCTCGAACACCATGATCTCGCATGGGCCCGTAGTGGTCAGCGCGGGAAACACGAAGTACTCGCCCACGCCGGGAATGAGGTTGAAGGAGACCGCTGAGTAGTCCTCGCGGGGTTTGAGGCCCTTCACGTAGGTGAGGGCCAGGGCGCGCTGCGGGGAGTCGTAAGTGCTTCGCTCGGCGTCGCGGGTGAAGAGCTGGGCAATCTCACCTTTGCCGGCCGCCACAATCACCAGGTCCGAGTTCTGCGTATATTTCTCCAATTCCGCCACACCGGCGTCCTCGAACACCAGCTCGCCGCCCCGTGCAGTGAATTCCTCCATGAACCTGGGAAACTTCACGCGCTGATCGATGGACTTGGCATGGTTGTCCAGGCGGGAAGCCCAACTGATGGCTTTCTCGCCAGGAAGCTCGGGGTGCGGAATGGTGAAGGAGATTCCGTCAACGGTGGGAGCATCCGGCCAGAAATCCAGGCCGAGGGCGCGCTCATGCTCCAACGCGTTGTGGAAGATGCATTGGCTGGAAGCTACTTTGCCTTCAGCAATCTCTTCGGGTGTGCGGTTGGAGATGGTGGTCACCTGGTATCCGGCCCCGAGCAGGCCGATGCCGAGCTGCAGTCCGGACTGGCCGGCCCCAACAATGGTGATGTGGCGTTGCGTCATGGTGTTGCCCTTTTCTTCTGGTGGATGTGCCGTCAGTTTCTTTGTGGTGCCAGTGTCTTTGTGCGATCTGGTGCGTCGATGTGCGGTCTGGCGTCTCTACGCGGTCTGGTGCCTTATGGCGGTTGCTAGTCGGCCGCGAGCAAGGGAATGGTTTCCTCTGCTCGTTCGGGCCCCAAAGCCGAGTAGCCGCCGTCGACGGACCAATCCGCGCCGGTCACAAAACTGGCCTGGTCCCCGGCGAGGAACGCCACCACGTGGCCCACTTCCTGCGGCCGGCCCACGCGCTTGAGTGCATGGAAGGGGGCCGCCACCGAGTCTGTCTTGTCCAGGTTTCCGTTGCTGAGGGTGTCCATGATGTTGCTCCACACCCAGCCGGGGCTGACCGAGTTGACCCGGATCCCATCCTCCGCGAAGTCCACCGCCATGCTGCGGGTAACTTGGACCAGGGCCGCTTTGCTGGCCGGGTAAAGCCAGCGGCCGGTTTGGGCTACCGAACTGGAAATGGACGTGAAGTTGATGATGGCGCCGTGGCCGGAAGCCTTGAGGTAGGGCCGGGCCGCGTTGCTGGCCACTACGGCACTGACGAGATTTACGTTGAGCGCTTCAAGCCAGTCAGCCCGTCCTGAGGCTGCGCCGTCGTCCTTGTAGGTGCAAGCGAGGTTCACCAGGATATCCAGGCTGCCGTGCCTGGCTGCGGTCTGGCTGACCAGCAGGTCCACAGCGTGATCATCAGTGATGTCAGTGTGGGAGTACGTGATTCCTTCGCCCAGTGCAGCGGTGACGGAACCGCCGTCGGGATCTATATCCGCAACTACCACCGTGGCTCCGGCGTCCCGCAAAGCGGTCACCACGCCCTGGCCCACCTTGGTGGCTCCGCCGGTGACGATTGCTGTCCTGCCCATGAGTGCTGACATCTGCCGAACCCTTTCCTGCCTGTCTTGCTACGAAAACCTGTGATGTTACGAAAATATGACGTGCGTCATAGTTGCTCTGCAAGCGACTCTAGGTGGTCGCTTCCGAGCGGACTATCCACTTGGCGCGGGAACCATCCGAATTACGCAGGGTCTTCCTCTTCTTCATGCCAGCCAACCCACGCCGCGGAAGTGAGGCGGATTTCCCTGGCCTGAAGCTCCGCCGCCCAGAGCTCGAAGTGGCTCCAGTCCCATTCATCCCTGCGGTCATGCACGAGCTTGATGTTCTTCACGTGTCCTCACCTCGCTTCCCGACTGTTATGGTTTTGTGAGCTGGGTCATACTTGTCTTAAAAGCGACTCTAGAGAGCCGCAGCACTGCGGAATATCCACTTGGCGCGGGGATCATCCGAAAGACGAAAAGCTGCACATTAGCGTTTGAAATGTAGGGCGCAATTACCCGTGAAGTAGGTGGCGGATGGTCAGAATCCTTGCCCGCGATGTCCTGCGGGGTCAGCCAACAATGGCCACAACGGATGTGGACGAGGCACATGCCAAGATCGCCGAGTTGTTCTGCAGCCATGAACTGGCCCCGCGTACGCGCGCATCCCTCATGGACATGAAACTGCGCTCATTACACCGCGGGGATGTGGGGATCGAGTTCCTTGACTACGGGGCAGATGTTCGGATTGAACCAGAAGGCCTCCAAGACTTCCACTTGGTGCAGATTCCGCTGGCAGGACACGCCTCCATGCAAGTGGGGAGCAGCACGGTGGAGTCCACTCCGCGCATGGCTAGTGTTCCGCCCATTGACCGCCCCTTTTCCATGAGCTGGGATAGCGGCAGTCCGCACCTGATTGTGTACGTGAGGCGCTCCGCGCTGGAACGGGTGGCCGGTCAGCTCTACGGGAACGACGCTGTGGACCTGGGCTACGGCATGGACCTGACAGGCGCAGCCGGCCGTGCGTTCCTTAGGTCAGTAGTGGAACTTCATGACGACATGATCAGCCAGCCACAATCCAGCGCTCCGGCCTTTGTGCAAGGACTGCTCGCGGACAGCATGGTCTCTCGCTTGCTGATGGCCATGGAGCTGCCCGGACAGGATGCCAGGGACGCGGACTCCGAAAGCCGCTTGGTCCGCGAATGCAGGGAACTGCTGGAACGGCACGCCTTCGAAGAACTCACCGTGCCGGACATCGCCGAGTGTTTGGGCGTATCAGTCCGGACACTGCAAACAGCCCTTCGTGCAGAGACCGGGGCAACGCCGTCGGAATTATTGCGCACCATCCGCCTGGACCGCGCCCGGGAAATGCTCCTTGAAGCGAACCCGCGGGAGCAGAGCGTCACGGCAGTAGCTGAGCTATGCGGCTTCACGCACCAAGGGCGGTTCTCTGCGCTGTATCTGAAGGCCTTTGGTGAGCTGCCCAGTGAGAGCCTGCGCCGCTAAGCCGATTAGACCTCTTTCCTCCGCCTGCCTGTTAAGCCTCCAGCACGTACGTCTTCAGGTCATCCAGCGTCTGCTGCATGTGTGCGTCCATAGCGAGCCGCGAATCGTGGGGGTTGCGTGACTCCAAGGCGGCGGCGATCTTCCGGTGATGGCCGATCGCGTGTTTCTGGATCTCCGGAAAGGCGGACGTCTCCGCGCGCCGGGCCTCCAGGACCCTGTGCAGTGGTTCGAAAAGCACCGCCACAAACACATTCCCTGAAGCGTGAAGAATCACATCGTGAAAAGCGAGGTCCGCTTCCACGAAGGCGGCCAGGTCATTGCGATCGTGAGCAGCCTGCATCCGTTCCACATGGTCCTTGAGCGCAGCGAGTTCATCATCGGAGATGCGTTCGGCAGCCAGTTCGCAGGCGCCGGTCTCGAGCATGCGCCGCAGTTCGATCAGCTGGATTGCGGCCGCCGCGTCCTTGGTTCCCTCAGATGCCGCACGGAGCACGGCTTCCAGCGAGGCCCACTGATTGAGGGGGTTGACGAAGGTTCCACGGCCACGCTCAACACTGAGGATCCGCTGAGCCTCCAGGGTCTTCATTGCCTCGCGCACGGTCATGCGGCTCACCTCGTGTTTGGCGCTGAGCTCCAACTCACCTGGCACCACGGTGCCGGGCGGGAACTCGCCAGCGATGATCCGGTCCAGCAACTCATCGGCCACGACGCCTACCAGCGATTTGCGTGCCATGTATCCCCATTTCCCGTACTTCAGGCCGCCCGGCGTCCCGCGGATTGCCCCGGGACGGGTGGTTGTCAGACATCTTACGCTGGCGGTTGCGAGCGTGTTTCCCAAAATTCAATAAGCGCCTGTGCGCATGGTCCGGGCTGGTCCCAGTGAACGTTGTGGCCGGCTCCTTGGATCGCTTCCAACCACCGCCGGTTCGGGTGCTCCTCAACGAACGCGCGCATCTGTTCCAGGGGGCGCACCGTGTCCTCCGTCCCGACCATCACCAACAGTGGCGCGCGGACGCGCCCGGGCACTGAAGGTTCGACGCCGGTCATGGCAGCCATGGCGCTCGCGGACAGTACCTGGAACGGGGCGCGGAACCCAGTGCTGAGCTTCTCCATGTCTTCCGCGGACAACTCCCCGTACCACGCATGCATGAGCTTCGCTATGGTCCCGGGATCGAAGAACCCCTGGTCCAGTTGCGTTCTGAGCATGTCCTTGAACCCTTGATGTTGCGGCACCGGGGCCATGCCCACCAGCGTCAGGGAGGCCACCAGCTCCGGCCTGGCTGCGGCAAGGGTTAGCGAAACGCTGCCGCCCATGGAATGTCCCACCAAGTGCACGGGACGGTGCGCGGCCTGGGCTGGTCTGGCGGATTCAATCGCTGCTTCCAGGGCAGCCGCTGCGGCTCCCAAGGTCCAGTCAAGATCGTGCGGGAGAGTCTCTCCCGGGTGGTAACCGGGGAGGTCCGGAATCCAGACTTCACGGCCGGCGTCGAGCAGTTTCTTTGCGAGTGGCTCCCAGTACACCGATCCGGACGCCCATCCGTGAATAAGGACTGCTGGAACCGGCTGACCTGCGGGAACATCCGGCGTAAGCACATTCATGTGAAGGGGCGGAACAGCGTTGTCTGCCATTCACCCAGCCTAGTGATGCGGAGCACCTTGCGCAGTGAGGAGCCGTGTGTCACACTAATTCAAATGTTAGATGTCTGACATCTTACATATACCAAACCGCAACAAAGATTTCCCACGATGGAGTGCACAGTGACCCTAGAAGCAGACGTTTTGGCCGCTTTCCCGGCGGAAGTCCAGATCCCCGCCCAGACGGTTGCCGACGCTGTTGCAGCGTCCTCGGCAACGTCTCCCCGCGTGCTGGTAGTCCTCGACGACGACCCCACAGGAACGCAGTCTGTGGCCGATCTGGCCGTACTCACCCGCTGGGACGTTGCGGACTTCACCTGGGCCTTCACCCACATCCGCGAGAACCACACCAAGCCCGCTGTTTACGTTCTCACCAACACCCGCAGCCTTGACCCGGCAGAAGCAGCAGCGCGCAATGAGGAAATCGTCCGCAATGCGCTGGCCGCTGCCGCCGGCGCCGGTGATAGTCCTCGCTTGCGCCTGGGTTTCGTCAGCCGCAGTGACTCCACCCTCCGCGGCCACTACCCGCTGGAACCGGACGTCATCGCCGCCACCGTTGCTGCTGAGACCGGTGAAGATACTGACGGTGTGGTGATTGTCCCCGCCTTCCCCGACGCCGGCCGCGTCACCATCGGCGGTGTGCACTACATGCGGGGCACAGCAGAAAACCTCGGTTCACTCACCCCGGTGGCCGAGACGGAATTCGCGAAAGACGCGAGCTTCGGTTTCGCCAACTCGGAGATGGCCAAGTATGTGGAGGAGAAGTCGCAAGGCCGCTTCCCCGCCGACGACGTGATCGTCCTGGACCTGAACATCATCCGTGCCGGGGCCGCCGCGCAGGACCCCACTATTTCCGCCAAGGCAATCGCCGACGCCCTGGAGTCCGCCACCAACTCCACCCCGATCGTGGCTGACATCGTCACGGAGAACGATTTCCGCGCCCTGGCCTTGGGCCTGGAAGAAGCGGAAAGCCGCGGTAAAAAGCTCCTCTACCGCGTAGGACCGCCCTTCGTCAGGGGTCGCCTTGGGCAGGAAATCCGCAGGGCGCTGACCTCGGAAGAGGCTTACGCCGGTAACACTCCCTCCACAGCCGGAGGCCTGATCGTGGTGGGCTCGCACGTGGGCGTTACTACCCGCCAACTCAACGCCCTCACCGCGCAGCACAGCTCCGCACGCATCGTCGAGATCGATGTTGAAAAACTCATTGCCGGAACCCAAACCGCCGGCGAAGCAGAAGCCGACGCCTACATCGGAACCGTTGTCTCCGACGTCGTCGACGCCCTTCGCGAGGGTGACGTGATTGTCCACACCAGCCGCCTGCTCATCAAGACTGACGACGCCGCAGCGAGCCTGAAGATCGCCCGCACCGTCTCGGCCGCCGTCGTCGCCGTGGTGAACCGGACGCTGAAGACCTTCCCGCCGCGATTCGTCATTGCCAAGGGCGGCATCACGTCCTCGGATGTTGCAGCTCACGGCCTGGAAATCCGCCACGCAATTGTGCGCGGACCCATGCTGCCGGGCATCGTCTCGCTCTGGGAGCCGGTGGACGGTCCCGCGAAGGGCATCCCGTTCATCGTTTTCGCAGGCAACGTGGGCGATGACCAGTCCTTGGCCGACGTCACCCGCAAACTCAGCGCCACTTTCTAGAACTCCCGGAACCCCAAGAAATTCAATGGAGAACACCATGACCAGCAACTACACCGTCACCGTCCTGGGCCTGGGCGCCATGGGCCTGCCCATGGCAACGCGCCTCGCCTCCGAGCTCACCGTCCATGGGTTCGACATCGCCGAGCCGCGCCTGGAACTCGCTACGGCAGCAGGCATCAAGACCTTCGGCTCGGCCCGCGAGGCATCCGAGGGCGCAGACGCATTGCTCCTTGCCGTCCGCAACGGCGAGCAGCTCAATGATGTCCTCTTTGGCGAAAACGGCGTTGCCTCGGTCCTCAAGCCGGGTGCAGTGGTGATCCTCGGCAGCACCGTGGGTACTGAGGCCATCCCTTCCACGGTGGAAAAGCTCGCAGAATATGGAGTCTCGCTTGTTGACGCTCCGCTGTCCGGTGGCCCCAAGCGAGCCGGCGAAGGAGACCTCCTGATTGTTGTCGGTGCTGAGCCGGAGGCCCTGGAAAAGGCACGGCCCGCCCTTGAACTGCTGGCCTCCACCCTGAGCATCGTTGGCGACAAGCCCGGCGACGGCCAGGCGCTCAAAACCGTGAACCAGCTGTTGTGCGGCGTTCACATTGCCGCTGCTGCCGAGGCTATGGCGTTGGCCGACGCCTTGGGCCTGGACCAAGCCAAGACCCTGGCCGCCCTTGAAGCCGGCGCTGCTGGTTCGTTCATGCTTTCCAACCGCGGCCCGCGGATCCTTGAGGCTTACTCCGAGGACGGCGCCGAGGTCCTGAGCCGCCTGGACATTTTCGTCAAGGACATGGGCATCGTGGGTAAGGCAACCCGGGCCGCAGGCCTCGCCGCACCCGTTGCCGCCGCTGCTGAACAGCTTTACCTCCTCGGCCAGGCCCAGGGCCTTGCCGCAGCCGACGACTCCGCCGTCATCAAGGTTGTTGCGCCCGCAAAGCGCACCGCCTAAGCACCCCACCAAAACGCGCGACGACGGCGATCCCCCCTTCGCCGTCGCCGCCACCTCCCGCCGGTCTTCCCTAGACTGGTATGTCAAAGGAGACACCCCCAATGAATCCCCTCATCAACTCCTTGATGGTTCAGGCGGCCGATGCCCCACCCATCAAACCCGCCGTGGAGCTGGGAACACCGCTCCTGCTGACCATCGCAGCAGCCGGTATTGCCCTGCTGCTGGTGTTGATCATCCGCTTCAAGATTCAGGCTTTCGTGGCCTTGTTGGCCGTGAGTATCCTGGTTGCCGTTGCTGCCCAGATTCCGCTCAAGGACATCTTCACGGTAGTGACCACCGGCGTGGGCAGCACCATGGGCAAGGTCGCTTTGCTGATCGCCCTTGGCGCCATCCTCGGCCGGATGATCGAGGTTTCCGGTGGCGTGCAATCACTGGCCACCCACTTCACTGACAAGCTCGGAGCCAAGCGCGTTGCTGTCGCTTTGACGGCAGTGGGCTTCCTCGTGGCCATTCCCGTGTTCTTCGAGGTGGGTGTGATCGTCCTGGTGCCGATCGTCTACGCCTTCGCCAAAATCGCCAAGGTCCACCCCGTCAAGTTCGGCCTGCCCATGGCCGGCATCATGCTGTCCATCCACGTGGCCGTCCCGCCGCACCCCGGGATCGTGGCGGGTGCAGGCGTGTTCGGTGCCGACATTGGACTGATCACCATGATCTCCCTGATCATCTGCATCCCGCTGGGCTTCCTGTCCTACTGGGTGGCCAGCATCATGAACCGCAAGGAGTACGAGCTCCTACCCGGTGTGAAGCAGCAGGTTGAGGAGTTCGGTTCCGATTCCCTGGTCCACGTTGGCCACGACGGTCCCGGTGCCCGTGCGATCGCCCCTCCGCGTCCCGGCCTGATCATGTTCCTGATCGCGGCGCCTATTGCCCAGATCCTCCTCGGCACGGTTGGCACGCTGACCATCCCCAAGGACAACTACTGGTACGGCCTTGCCACGTTCATCGGCAACCCCTTCTTTGCCCTCCTTGTTGCAGTGGCGCTGTCCTTCTTCCTGCTGGCCGTCCGCCGTAACTGGTCGTTGAAGGAAACGGGCGAGATCTTCGAAGGTGCGTTGCCTCCCATCGCCTCCATCCTCATGGTGGTTGCAGCTGGCGGCGTGTTCGGCGAAGTCCTCCGGACCTCAGGCATCGGCGCGGCACTGTCCCACACCCTGGACAGCCTCGGCCTGCCGGTGATTGTGCTCGGCTTCGTCATCTCCCTGGCACTGCGTGCCGCCCAGGGCTCGGCAACCGTGGCCATTGTGACCACCACCGGCCTGCTCACTTCCGCTGTGATGGAGGGCGGCTACACGCCGGCCCAGATCGCAGTGATCGTCATTGCCATTGGCTTCGGCGCACTCGGCCTGTCCCACGTCACGGACGCCGGCTTCTGGACCGTGATCCGCTACTACGGCCTCACTGTGTCCGACGGCCTCAAGACCTGGACAGTCCTCACCACCATCCTTGGCCTGGCCGGCTTCGTGCTGACGTACGTAGCCTGGATCCTGGTGGGAGGCCTGGCTCACTGATGCGCACCAAACTGGACCACCTGATCAACTCTGCCCTCGCCTCCGGCTCCGCTGTCCCGGCCTTTACCTGCTATGACTTCACCACCGCCCTGGCTGTTGTTGGTGCCGCGGAAGAAGCCCGGCGTGGTGTGATCCTGCTGGTCGCTCCGAAGACTGCTTCCACTCCCAACGGACTGCGTCTCATTGCCGCCCTGCGTGGCCTGGCCGATGCCGCCGATGTCCCGGTGTCGGTCCAGCTGGACCACGCCTCAGACCTGAGTGTCATCCTCAGCGCTGTGGCTGCCGGTGCTGACGCGGTCCTCGCTGACGGGTCGTCGTTGCCTTACGAGGACAACGTTGCGCTGGTCCGCGAAGTCCGTGCCGCGCTGGAAGCGCAAGGTGCTTCCGGCGTCGTGATCGAAGCGGAATTGGGCGGCTTGGCCGGTGACGAGGACAAAGCCTTCGGTACCGATGATGCAGCCCACGACGCCGGCGCTTCAGTTGCTGGGCTCACCGACCCTGCCCAGGTGGCTGAGTTCGTTGCGCGCACCGGCGCGCAGCTCCTGGCAGTTGCCGTGGGTAACGTACACGGGAAGTACAGGGGCGAGCCCAACATCCGTTGGGATGTGTTGCAGCAAGTGGCCGCCCGGACCGAGGTGCCCCTTGTTCTGCACGGCGCCTCCGGGATACCCGCGGACGAGCTGGCAAAGGCTCCTTCGCTCAGGGTTGGCAAAGTGAACTTCAACACCGAGCTACGCACCGGCATCCTGGCCACTCTGGAATCCGAAACAGCAGCCCACCGGGCCGATGGTGAAAACCTCCAGGGCCTGCTGGCCCGTTGGAACGGTGCTGCGGCTACCTTCGCGGGCACCACGCTGGACCTGCTCAGCGCCTAAGGGGCCAGCTCAACAGCGCGTCAGCCGGGACCGGCAGCAGCGCGCCAACCGGGACCGGAAGCACAGGGAGGCTAGGATCAAACCATGATCCTGGCCTCCCTGATTTTTGCGACGATTGCTGCCCTGCTCCACGTCTATATCTTCACCATGGAGTCCATCACCTGGACCAAACCCAAGACCTGGAAAACCTTCAGCATTACCTCCCAGGCTGATGCTGAAACAACCAAGCCGCTCGCGTATAACCAAGGCTTCTATAACCTGTTCCTCGCCATCGGCGCGCTGATCGGAATCATTGCCGTAGCCATGGGTGCTACCCAAGTGGGTTGGACCCTCGTCTTCAGCAGTTGTGGTTCCATGCTCCTGGCCGCACTGGTGCTTGCAGCCTCGGGCAAAAAGTACCTCCGAGCCGCTACCCTTCAAGGCACCACGCCGCTGCTCGCCGTCGTACTGGGCGTGTTGGCCGTGACGCTGGGCTGACGCTTCCCGCGAACTAGTGCTCCGGAGGGCCATCCTGGGCTGCTGCGGCGTCCATCCACACCACTTCCCAGTGATGGCCATCAAGGTCCCGGAATGCGCGGCTGTACATGAAGCCCATATCCATGGGCTCATATGTTTCTGAACCACCGGCCTCCAGTGCCTTGGTGCCCAGGGCATCAACGTCCTCACGGCTGTCCGCGGAGATGGCGACAATGGCCGCTGCAGAGTTTTGCGTGTCTGCAAGGGGCTGCTTGGTGAAGTCGCTGAACTTCGCGTGGGTTAGGAGCATGGCAAAGATGGTGTCGCTGATGACTACGCATGCGGCAGTTTCATCGGTGAAGTTGGGGTTGATGGAGTAACCAAGGGCTGTGTAAAAGGCCTTTGAAGCTTCGAGGTCGGTGACGGGCAGGTTCACGAAAATCGACGTAGTCATGGCTATGATCCTGCCGGTGTTTGAACTCCCCGTCCAGAGGCAAATCCGCCGTTGTGGATAATCCGCGGCGGCCAAAGCCCCGCCTGCTGGCTCCTGTCCCCGCCCGGGCGGACAATGGGAGCAGCACGCACGTGCGTGCCACTGCAGGGGAGTGCCATGGACATGGACGCGTATCCTCCCGCCGGCCAGGCAACGGCTGTGCATCGGGACCCGGTGATCGATCTTGTCCGCTTCACGTGCCTGCTCCTGGTGGTTGCGGCGCACTGCATGATGGTGGGTCCTGTCCTGCACAAGGACGGAACCGTCACCACCGTGAATGTCCTCATGGAGCAAGGCTGGTTTACGCCTGTGCTGTGGGTGCTGATGATTGTGCCCCTGTTCTTTGTTCTGGGCGGAGTGACCGGGCTGCAGTCGTGGCGGCGGCTGAAGAGGCAGGGCGGAACAGGGGTCGACTTCGCCCAATTACGGCTCCTGCGCTTGGTCCGGCCGGCTATGGCGCTCTTGACAGTCATGTGGGGAGGGCTGTGGGTGGCGCTGCTGCTGGGTGTGAGCCCGCAGGTCATTCAGTTGATGACCGCCGGCGCTGCGATGCCACTCTGGTTCCTGGCGGCCTACCTCACCGCCCAACTCAGCATCCCGCTCCTGGCCCGGTTCCACCAACGCGCCCCGCTTGTAACGTTCGGCGTTCTGGTGGCACTCATCATCACGGTCGATTCCCTTCGCGGAACAATCCCGGTCCTGGCGTTCGCGAACATGATCTTTGTCTGGTGCGCGGTTCAGCAACTTGGCTTTTTCATGGCGGATGGCTTCTTTGAGCACAGGAGCCGCACCTGGCTTGTGGGGGCGATCATTTCCAGCAACCTGCTGCTGGGGTTGGTCACCGGCGTAGCCGTCTACCCGGGAAACATGGTGGTGAACCTGAACCCACCCAATTTCTGCCTGCTACTCCTCGGCATCTCCCAAGCCTCTACGCTCCAGTTGCTGCGAAACGTCATCGGGGGTATTGCCCGCTTCACGTGGCTCCGGACCGTCATTGCCGTGGCGGGCCGGCGCTCCATGACCGTCTACCTCTGGCATTTGCCGCTCCTGGTGGGCATGTCCGGGTTGCTGCTGCTCACGGACCTTCCCATCCCGGCGGCCGGGACCGCGGAGTGGTGGTGGGCACGGATACCTGTCTTCTTCGCGGTGGTCACCCTCCTGGTGCCGGTGGTGTGGCTTTTTGGCCGCTTGGAGAACCGGCCGACCGCGGCCAGCCACGCGCGGGGCCCGTCACATGCCGCCGTGGTGACGGCCGCCGTCGTGGTTTTCGTCCCCGTGGCTGACGCCGCTTTCAATGGTTTGACGCTGGCGCTGCTGGGCGGGGGAGCGGCATGCTTTGCGCTCGCGGTGTTGCTGCTGGGCAGGGTTCCGACGCCGGTGCTGCCGCTGGCGGCGCGCGATGCCGCCGAACCAGGCACGGCGAAGCGATCGGCGTTGCCACAGCAGGATTTACGTGCCAATCTCGAAACATGACCGAGTATACGGATTCACTGGCAGAGTCGTTCCGCCCTGGCGTCACCACAGTGCGCAATGACAAATTTCACCGCTATGAGCTGCACGTGGACGGTGAGTTGGCCGTGATTTGCCAGTTCATGGACAAGCCCGGTCATATCGATTTCATTCACACGGAAACCAAGCCCGGCTTCACCGGGCAGGGCTTGGCGAAAGTCCTGGCGCACTTCGCCTTGGATGACGTGGTGGCCTCCGGGAAACGCATCATTCCGCATTGCCCGTATATTGCCGCGTACTTGAAGAAGCACGAAGGCTACGAGCAGGACGTGGATTGGCCAGCTGAAAGGCCGGCAGCCCAGTAGGCGGAATCAGCGGTTTTTGCCGGGCGCGGGGTTGGCCCCAAAAGGCCAGCCCTGCCGCCTGCCACTGAGCGACACCAGGGCATCATGCTCATCGGAAATAATCTGACCCCGGCAGGTGGCCCTGACCCTCATGGCGCTGACCAAGCTTCCGCCATGAATGTGATCAGCGTCTGTGACCAGATAGGAAAAGCTGCGCATCACGGATTGACCAGGCGCCAGAACGTTGATGTCAAGATCCTGCTGCGGGGGTTCCGCTGTGTAGCAAAGAGCCTCCATACCTTCGTTGGTGAAGGACCGGGGTATCAGGGTGACATCCCGTAGATGGCTGGTGGAGTCGTTAGTGATCCATGCCGTAAATACGACAGTATCGCCCGGAATGGCCCAGGACCTGTCTGCCCCGTAAACCAAGGCGATGTGCCCCGCATTCTTCTTTCGGCTCAGGAAGCCGGAGCGCCAATGGGGCATTCCCCGCATCACAACGCTTTGGTGTTTGGGGGCCTTCCGATGAAGAGTGCGTGTTGATTTGTGGAGGGGCCGGGGGCGCCGGATGTCCATGATTCCTCGAATCACTCCAGGGGCGGGAAAGTTCACGCCTGTCTAGTGCTGCGAGGCGGGGAATCGTGATGCGGGGGACGCAAAAAGAATAGTTATGTACAGGTATGAAGAGCCCGATTCAAGTCAAAAGCCATCTGATGTCACACTATTGTTTATGGATCAAGTTTCTTCGGTAAAGGGTGTTGGGCCTTCCCCCACCCTGGCGATGTCGGCAGAAAGCGATCCCCAGATCATTTCCCTGGTGCGTCAAGGGGTTACTGAGGCCTTCGATGTCCTTTATGAGCGGCACCTGAAGATTGCCCTTTACGTGGCCCGTTCCCAGACGGACAACCCCAGCGACGCGGATGACGTCGTGGCTGAGTCCTTTGCCGCCATTTTTCAGTTGTTGACCGAAGGCAAGGGGCCCAAAGAGTTCTTCCGCTCCTACCTCCTGACCGTGGTGCGCCGCACGGCCCATGACAGGAACCGCAAGGCCCGGCGAACACCCACGGCCGCTGACGATGCCCTCCTGGATTCGGCCGTACTGGATAGCGACCCCGTCCTTGACAACCTTGAGTCCAGCCTTGTTGCACAGGCTTTCAAGTCCTTGCCCGAACGCTGGCAGGCCGTGCTCTGGCACCTGGACATTGAGGGGCTGAAGCCGGCCGCGGTAGCCCCCTTGGTGGGCCTTACACCCAACGGTGTCTCTTCCCTGGCGCTCCGGGCCAGGGAAGGATTGCGCCAGGCCTACCTTCAGCAGCACATCGGCCAGACGGTGGGAGATGGTTGCGAGGAGTACGCCAGCCAGTTGGGCAAATACGTCCGGAACGCCCTCAAGCGCAGCTCTGAAGAGAAGGTCAGGGTGCATCTTGACGGCTGCGCCAAGTGCACGGCCTTGCTCATGGAACTCAACGAGGTCCAAGGCGGCATGAGGGCCACCCTGTTCCCGTTGGTCACGGGCATCGCCTTCAGCCCGGCCGCGCTTGCAGCGCTCCGATCAGCAGCCACAACTGCGGCCATGACGCCGTCTTTGGGTGGTGCCGAACAGGCCGGACGTGCAGCGGTGCGAAGTGTCAGCCAACTGTGGAAGCTGACGGCGGCCGTGGTGGTGGGAGTGCTGGCCATAGTGGGTGTTCTTGCATGGTTGCTTCAGCCAACGGGAGCCCCCGAGTCATCCGTGGCCGGTGACGCGGGCCAGGAAGTCCCTTCAGCCCGGGCCACGTCCGCAGCTACTCCGGGAGCTGTTCCCGCCCCGGCTCCTTTGTCGGCTTCCAGTGCAGAGGCTACAGCAGCGCCGGATCCCTCCCGGGCTTCCCCCGCGGAGGTGCCTGTCACAGCAGGGCCGCAACCCACCGGCGTCGCCGTTCTGCCGGTGCAGGGGAAGCGTAGCGCCGCGGTGGTGGACTCCGGGACGGTGTGGTCCACGAGGCCAGGGGCCTCAACGTCGACCGTACCTGTGACTCAAACGGTTGAGTCCGCCTTTGCCGCGAGTGCGGGCTCGAGTCCCGATGAACGGGAGCTCCGGGTGGAGTTCTCGCTGGAAGGTGAGGGGGCGCCCACCGCGGGCGCAGTGCTCTTTACCCTCCCCGATCAAGCGACATTCGTGAGCGTAAGGACAAGTGCGCCGTCCGGGTGGACCTGTGCCAACCCGGGTTCTGACCTGCGGCAAGTCCGTTGCGCAACCTCGTCAATGGCCGCAGCTGATCTGGCATTCACGCTTGGCGTATTTATGCCGGTCAGTGCCACCACCGGGATGGTAAATTACCAGTTCGGCGGCCCAGGCATTGCCACCACATCGTTCGCCAACGCGTATCACTAGGCTTCTGGGCCACCAGGCTCTGTGGCAACTTTGGCCCCTTTGGGCGGGCAAATGAAATCTTTCTAAAAAGATTCACGATTTTCGCGTCACGATTCCTCCGTTGCCCGCACTTACAGTTGGGGCTGCCTGTATTTTCGGTGCCCTCGTTGGATCTGTTGAACATTTTGACCGCAGGAAATTGCGGTTGAGCGCACTGAGGATGGCCCATGAAGGACGCACGTCCACGCAAGCTGTTGGCGGCCATCATCGGCACAGCGATGGTGATGCTGGGGATAGCTGGCTCTTACGTACCCGCTGCCTTCGCCACCACGCCCGGAACTCCTGGTGTGGCCCAAGCGGGCACCACCGTGTACGTCGAAGGATTCTCCAACGCGGACGCCACTGCCGGGGCCCTCAGCATCCTGGACTACCAGGGCGGTCCCGCGGCAGCCAATGAAACATACGCAGCTGACCCGGCCTACACTCCGGCTGGCGGGCAATGCGATGGTTGGATCCTGAATTCCTCCACGCCGTTGCCCGCGTCCGACTCCGGGTGCCTGAGGAACCAGCCGGGCGGGTGGCAGGAGGTCCGGCAGATGGCGGTTGAGCTCGGCCTGGCCCAAGGCCAAAGCCCGGCCCAAGCCGCCGGAAACCAGGTGTTGTCCGAATACACCAACGGCGCCTCGGGAGTGATGCCGGCCGGTGTCCAGTTCCGCACGCTGGCCAACGCCGTTCCAGCCATGGCGGGTCACTATTACGCGGTGTCCGCGTACTTCGCCCACGTGAATTGCCATGCCGCTCATGCAAGCCAGACGTTCAGCCTCCTCATCAACGGGACACGGCAGGTCCTCAGCGCGGGGCTGGATCCTTGCGGCAACAGCACCCAATCCGGTGTTCACGTGACCAAGCTGCAATCCCATCCGTACAAGGTTCCGTCCGACGCCATCAATCCCACGCTTGGCCTGGAGTTGCGGAACGAGACCACCACCGGCGCCGGCAACGATGTTGCTTTCGACCTCCCGCAAATCGTGGACGTTACACCGCAGCTGGACCAATCGTTCGCTCCGTCCCTGGTAAGTCCGGGCGAAACATCCCGTTTGACTCTGACGGTCACCAACACGGACGAGCTGAATGCCAAGGATGACTGGTTCTTTACACATACCCTGCCGGCCGGAGTCACCGTGGCCGGGACCCCACATCCCGGGGGAACGTGTGAGCAGCTGCCGGGGACCAATCCGCTGATTCGGGCTGCGGTGCCGGGAAGCACATCAATTTCCGTCACGGGCGGGGACCTGGCGCAGGGCATGACCTCCTGCACCATTACCGTGGACGTCACCGCCGCCGCGGAAGGCACCTTTGTGAGCGGCCCCTCCAACGTTGCCACTCATTTGGGACTGCCAGCAGCCGCTTCTTTGGACGTACGTGCCCCCCGCCTCAATCTGAGCATGGCTTTGAGTGCGCCCCGGTTGGTTGATGCTGACCAGTTCACCGCCGAGATCCGGACGGTTTCAGCCGATGGCCCCATTGTGAGCAGCAGCGCGAAATCCACCACCATAGGTTCGGGTGCCACAGTCGATGGAGGTACGGGCGCCACCGGCGAGTACGTTGCGGCGGCGGGATCAACGTATTACCTGACCCAATCCGGTGCCAACCAAGACGGTTATGGCAAAACCATCGCCTGTACTGATGCCCGCGGCCTCCAACCCGGCCTGCCCTCTGGCACCACCTTCACGGGTTTTGTTGCCATCACTCCCGTTGCAGGCGCGGACATCAGCTGCGTAGTGACCAACACCGCCGACGCCGAGCCGGGCATGGAATTCGCGTTCTCTGCCGATCCCTCCGGAGTCCGTTCCCCGTCAACGGTAGGGGACAAGATCCAATACTCCTTGACGTCCAAGAACACGGGCAACGTTCCCCTGCTTGACGTTGCGATTAACGATCCAGCGTCAGGTCTTTCGGCCCTGGCTTACACCTGGCCGGGCACCCCGGGCGTCCTTCTTCCCGGCCAGACGCTGAGTGCAACGGCGTCGCATGCCATCACTCAAGAAGACATCGACGCCGGACACGTGGCCCAACGGGCTTCCACCACGGGCCGCCCTTCAACGGGGCCGCAGCTCACCCCTTCGTCCAGTGATGTTGATACGCCCCTGGTCATGGCGCCGGCCATGCAGTTCAGTGTGTCTTCCAGAGAATCCGATGCCGAGGGGTTATCCACCGCCGGCAGCCACATCACGTACACCTTCACCTCTAGGAACAGCGGGAACGTCACGCTCAAGAACGTGGGTTTTGATGCCCGGCTGGATGGTCTTTCTGCCCTGACATACTCGTGGCCGGGAACTCCGGGAGTTGCTCTCCCGGGACAAACGGTGACGGCCACGGCAACGTACGTGATCACCCAAGCGGATATCGACGCCGGCCACGTGGCCGGCGGTGCGACCGTCACGGGCACTCCTCCAGCTGGGCCCGCGGTGATTCCTCCGCCGAGTGACATTGATACCCCCTTGGACGCGGCCTCGGTGTTGGCGCTCACGGCCACCGCGGACGCTTCTGCCTTGGGCGACCCTTCCCGCCCGGGCGAGGGGATCGTTTACACGTTCACGGTGCAAAACTCCGGAAACGTTTCCATGACCGAGGTGGCGGTCAACCACAGTATTCCTGGCCTCCAGCTGACGGACTATGCCTGGCCTGGCCTTGCGGGAACCCTGTTGCCCGGTGAAACGGTGACCGCCACGGCAAACTATCCCATCACCCAGCCGGACATCGACGCCGGGCAGGTCGCCAATTCGGCAACCGCAACAGGTACACCTCCCTCGCGCCCGCCGGTCACCACGCCACTGGCAAAAGTTCTTGTGACGTTCCCACAGGGTGCCTTGGACGCCCACACGCCTTCAGTGCCGGGTGAGGCTAATGATTCCGGCAAGGGCCAGCCCGGGGACACGTCACAAGGGGGAGCTGGGTCCTCAACAGGGGCGGGATCCCAGCAAGATTCAACAAGCGACTCCGGTTCAACAGCCGACTCCGGTTCAACAACCGACTCCGGTTCAACAACCCAGCCAGGTGCAGCGGACGACTCCCGGGACAGCAACCGCGGTCAGTCCGGTGGCTTCCTGGCCTCTACCGGTGTTGTCCTGACCATAGTGCCCATCAGCTTCCTGGCTGTTGGATTGGGGCTCATCCTCTTCTTCGCGGGACGCCGCAGGCGAAGGCGCACGCAGTCCTAAGGGGCGGTTGGAAGCAATAACTGCCCTGCTAAGCTCGCCTCTTTTGCCACTGCGCTGCATGCCAGAACAGCAGGGCGGCAGTGATGAGCGTGGCCGCCAAGAGTGCATAGGGTGCGTTGGAGAGAATCATGAAGTTCAATTGGGCTGTCTGGGCCGGTGCGGGGCCCATCATCGCGCCGCCAACTATCGCCAGCGCCCATGACCCAAACCAAGCCAGTCCTGCGTTCAGCACCCATAGCGCGACGATGAACGGGTTGAGGGCGAGGCGTTTTCGCGTGGGGTCCGGCTGTTCCGGCACGTGAGGGCTGGCCGCTGGCACGGCGTTGCCGTGCTCGTCGATTTCGCGGAATCCGATCCGCTCGTGAACGTGATCTGTCATGTGGTCCCCCAACCGCTGGCTGCCGGATAGTCCTTGCACTCTACTCCCTGTCCCGGGGGAGAAATCTGCCGGACGGCCGGGAGGTAGGGGCCCGCATTTTCCACGCTACGCATCCCGAAGAAAAGTCAATGACGACGAACCCCGCAGTAAAACCCCGAGAAACCGCCTTCTAAGCGAAATAGGTCACAAAAGTTTGACGGAAAGGCTTACCTAAGTAAGGCTTGCCTTTGCTAACTAGCGCCCCAACGTAATGGAAGGAAGCTGACGTGACGTCACCTAGTGTCGAAGAGCGGATCGCTCAGGAGCAGGACTTTGGCTCCAAAGTGGAACTGGCCCTCGCTGCCACAAACCAGCTGTTCAACGCACGAAATTCACCCAGCTACGTCGCGCAGGTACTTCAGGGAGTCAATGCTGTCTCCACCAAAGTCCAGCGCACCTCCCAGCCGTTCACCGGCGTGGGGCATGCTGAACTGAAAGCCAAAGTTGGCGCCGTTGATCTGGAACGTCCGCTGCCTGACACGGCTGCGGCTCTCGAAGAGTTGGATGAGCTCTACCTCAAGGACGCCATCTACTTCCACGATTCCCGCTACGCTGCGCACCTCAACTGCCCGGTGGTCATCCCGGCGCTGGTTGGCGAAGCGGTGCTTTCGGCTGTGAACTCCTCCATGGACACCTGGGACCAGAGCGCAGGCGCCACCATGATCGAGCGCCGCCTCATTGATTGGACCGCAGAGCGCATCGGCTTCACGGAAGAAGCCGACGGCGTCTTTACCTCCGGCGGCAGCCAGTCCAATTTCCAAGCCCTGCTGATTGCCCGCAACCACGCCGTGGCCAAGCTCCGCGTCCACAACCCGGACGCCCGCCTGCCGCACTTGCTGGACAGGCTCCGCATCTTCACCTCAGCGGACAGCCACTTCAGCATCCAGAAGTCCGCGTCCATGCTGGGCCTCGGCTTTGACGCCGTCATCGCAGTGCCCACCACCGAAGACCATCGCATGGATCCCACCGCGCTCGCGGCTGCTTTGGCGGAAGCGCACGACGCCGGGCTGGTGCCCATGGCGGTTGTGGCCACTGCCGGGACTACGGACTTCGGTTCGGTTGACCCGCTCTCCGAGCTTGCCGCGCTGGTTCGCGCCTACGATTCCTGGCTCCACGTGGACGGCGCCTACGGCGGAGGGCTCATCGTTTCCGGCCGCTACCGCCACCTCCTGGACGGCATCCACCGTGCCGATTCCGTCACCGTGGACTTCCACAAGACGTTCTTCCAGCCGGTCAGCTCCAGCGCCGTCCTGGTTCGCGACGGCGCAATGATGCGCCATGTCACCTACTATGCGGACTACCTGAACCCGGAGAGCGCGGCTAAGGCTGAGATCCCCAACCAGGTGGACAAGAGCATCCAGACCACGCGCCGTTTCGATGCTTTGAAGCTGTGGCTCACCCTGCGCATCATGGGTGCGGATGCAATCGGCGCCTTGTTTGACGAAGCGATCGACCTCACGGCCCGTGTGGGAGCCCTGCTGGCCGACGATGCCGACTTCGAGCTCGCAGCCGCGCCACAACTGAGCACTTTGGTGTTCCGCTACCGCCCGATGATGGACGGCACGCCCCTTGAGGACGACTCAGCGGACGCACTCAATCCGGCCATCCGGGCGGCAATCTTCGCTTCCGGCGAAGCTGTTGTTGCGGGAACCAAGGTGGCGGGACGCCACTACCTCAAATTCACCCTCCTCAACGCCGAGGCAAGCCTGAGGGACATTCAGGAAATCATCGAACTTATCCGCCGGACGGGCAACCAGTTGCTGGCGAACACCACGGAGGCTGCAGCATGAGCACCCAAGACAACGGCAAGATCTACGACGTCGCGGGAGTCGGCGTCGGACCCTTCAATCTGGGCCTAGCCGCGCTGAGCGAGCCGGTGGAAAACCTGGATTGTGTCTTCCTGGATCGCCGCGAGTCCTTCGACTGGCACCCGGGCATGATGCTGGAACCGGCGCACCTGCAGGTTCCGTTCATGGCGGACCTCGTGACGCTGGCCGACCCCACGTCCCCGTTCTCCTTCCTGAACTTCCTGAAGCAGACCGGCCGCCTTTACCGCTTCTATATCCGGGAGAATTTCTACCCGCTGCGCGCCGAGTACAACCAGTACTGCCAGTGGGTGGCCGGCCAGCTCGATTCGGTCCGATTTAGCACAGATGTGCTGGATGTAACCTACGACGCCGGCGTGTACCGCCTCTCGGTGCAGGGCCCGGGCGGTGCTGAGGTGCTTCGCGCACGCAAACTGGTCCTGGGCACGGGCACCTCGCCTTACGTCCCGGACTCCTGTGCAGGGATAGTCGAAGCCGGGGGACTGGTCCTCCACAACGCCGATTACCTGTCGAGGAAGAGTGAACTGCAGTCCAAGCGCAGCATCACCATCGTGGGCAGCGGCCAGAGTGCTGCAGAGCTCTACTATGAACTCCTTCAGGAAATCGACGTCTACGGCTACCAGCTCAACTGGGTCACCCGATCGGGCCGTTTCTTCCCGTTGGAGTACACCAAGCTCACGCTTGAAATGACCTCGCCGGAGTACGTGGACTACTTCCACTCGCTGCCAGGCGAGCAGCGGGATTCCTTGATCAAGAGCCAGAAGAACCTGTACAAGGGCATCAACTCGGACTTGATCGACGACATCTATGATCTCCTCTACACCAAGAGCCTCTCCGGCATGGTGGACACCCAGCTGCACACGCATTCCTCGCTCACAGCTGCCGAATGGGACACGGCCACGGGCACCCACACCCTCCAGCTGCACCACGAGGAACACGGCCGCGATTACAGCCTGGAGTCCGAGGCCGTGGTCCTGGCCACCGGTTACACCTACAAGGAGCCCGCGTTCCTTGCCGGCATCCACGATCGCATCCGCCGCGATTCCAAGGGCCGGTTCGATGTGGAGCGCAACTATGGAACCGGCGTCGAACCCGGCGAAATCTTCGTCCAGAATGCGGAGCTGCACACCCACGGCTTCGTCACCCCGGACCTCGGCATGGCGGCCTACCGCAACTCCTGCATCCTGCGCGAAATCACCGGCCGCGAGGTCTACCCGGTCGAGCGCAGCATCGCCTTCCAGCAGTTCGGAGCTCCTGCAGCAGTCCCTGCTGCAGCTACTGCCGAGGTTCCGGAAACCGCTGGAGCCGCCGTATGAGCTTCACGTTCCGGCCGGTGGATCCCATAGCGGACGCACCCGTCCTCCACAGTTGGGTAAGCAAGGACTACGCGCGGTTCTGGGGCATGGTTTCGGCCACGGAGCAGGACGTGGTGGAGGAGTACTCGCGGATCGCGGACTCGGGCCATCACCAAGCGTTCCTGGGGCTCGACGACGGCGTCCCCGCCTTCCTGATGGAGCGGTACCGTCCCGAATCCTCGCCGTTGGCGGACGTCTACGAGGTCCAGGACGGCGACATCGGCATGCACCTTCTGGTAGCCCCGCCGAGTGGTGATCCGCAGCGGGGCTTCACCACCGCCGTCATGCAGTCGGTGATGGCTGAACTGTTCCAGGACCTCGCAACCCAGCGAGTGGTGGTCGAACCTGACGCGCGGAACCACAAGATCCATGTGCTCAACGAAAAGGTGGGCTTCCGGCCGCGCGGCGTGGTGACCCTTCCCGCCGTCGATCCTGCCGAAGACCACAAGCAGGGGCTCCTGAGCTTCTGCACGCGCGAGGATTTCCTCGCTACCCTGACCCCGATTCTGGCCGCGCCTGCCGCGGCGACCAGAGGAGAATCCCTGTGACCACCACCGCTGAGACTGTTCCTAACAACGCGACCGCCGTTGACTCCGTCACGCACCTGACCCCTGAGCGCTGGGCCGCTGCCAACCGGCACCTGGTCCGAAAAGCGATCGCCGAGTTCTCCCATGAGCGCATCCTGGTTCCGGAACTGATCCGCGATGAGGGCGCAGGCGTGGGCCTATACAAAGTGGTGAGCGATGACGACGCCACCGAGTACCGCTTCCGTGCCAGCGTGCTGCAGCTTGACCATTGGTCCGTCTCTGCTGATTCCATTGCCCGACTCCGTGACGGAGACGAATTGCCGCTCGACGCACTGGACTTCATCGCCGAGTTCCATGAAGCATTGGCCATCCGGATGGAAATGCTGCCGGTGTACCTCGAGGAGATCAGCAGCACGTTGGCCAGCCACGCCTACAAGCAGGGCAAGCCGTTCAGCTCAGCCCAGTTGGCTGCAGGTGTCACCGGAGGTTCTGACCGGGCCGCTGACTTCCAAGCTATCGAGCACAGCATGACCGAGGGCCACCCGTGCTTTGTGGCCAACAACGGCCGGCTGGGTTTCGGGATTGCCGACTACCACGCATTCGCGCCGGAAACCGGTGCCACGGTGAAGCTGCAGTGGATCGCAGTGCACAGGACCAAGGCCGTTTTCACTTCGAGCGCCGGGCTGGATTACCGCGCACACTTCGAGGCTGAGCTGGGACCTGCCACGTTGGCCTGGTTCAACGCGGAGCTTTCGGCCTCCGGGCTGGATCCGGAGGACTACCTCCTCATGCCGGTGCACCCTTGGCAGTGGGACAACAAACTCACGGTGACGTTCGCGGCAGAAATCGCCCAGCGCCACATCGTGAATCTTGGAACGGGCGAAGATTCCTACCAAGCCCAACAGTCCATCCGGACCTTCTTCAACACCACGTCACCGGAGAAGGCCTACGTGAAGACGGCAATGTCCGTGCTGAACATGGGCTTCATGCGTGGACTGTCTCCGCAGTATATGAAGGCCACGCCGGCCATCAACGACTGGCTGCAGGAACTGATCGGCAAGGACCAGGAGCTCCAGAACCGGGGCCTGGCCATGATCCGTGAAACCGCAGCAATCGGCTACCACAACCACTACTACGAGGCTGCTTCGGCCAAGGGCTCGCCCTACCGCAAGATGCTCTCGGCCCTGTGGAGGGAAAGTCCGCTGCCGCTACTGGAAGACGGTCAGCAGCTGGCAACCATGGCGTCCTTGCTGCACGTGGATGCCGCCGGGGAATCGGTGGTTTCCGCTCTCATCCAGCAGTCCGGACTGGCTCCCACCGAGTGGCTGCGCCGGTACTTCGAGGCCTGCCTTGTGCCGCTGGTCCACTGCCTCTACGAGTACGAGCTCGCCTTCATGCCACACGGCGAAAACGTCATCCTGATCCTGGAGGAAGGCATTCCCGTCCGGGCGATCATGAAGGACATTGCCGAGGAAATCGTGGTGATGGGGGACAGGCTCGAACTGCCGGAGGACGTTTCCCGCGTCAAAGCTGATATTCCGGCCGAGGAAATGGTCCTGGCGATCTTCACGGACGTGTTCGACTGCATCTTCCGGTTCCTCGGGGCCATCCTTGTGGAGGACGGGACGTTGCGCGAGGACGAGTTCTGGGGGACCGCCGCCTTGGTTCTTCGCGAATATCAGGGCCGCCACCCTGAGCTTGCGGACCAGTTCGCAATGCACGATCTCTTTGCACCGGACTTCGAGCTGTCCTGCCTTAACCGCTTGCAGCTGCGGAACAACCAGCAGATGCTCGACATCTCGGATCCCTCCGGCGGGCTCCAGATGGCAGGACGATTGGCCAACCCTTTGGCCACGTTCGCCTGAGTGCCAGCAGGGTTATTGTCAAAATGACGATAACCCTGCTAGGCTCGTTATTGTCAGCTTGATAATAACGAACCAAAGGATGACGGCCATGATGGCTCTGCTCGACTGGATGAATTCCGCGGCAATTCCCAACCTCTTCGGTAGCCCCGTGAGCTGGATCGAAGTTATAGGCTTCGTCACCGGCGCAGCCTGCGTCTACGGGGTTGCGAGGCAAAAACTGTGGAACTGGCCGATCGGGATCCTGAACAACATTGCCTTCACCATCCTGTTCCTGGGAGCCGGCCTCTACGGTGAGACCGTCCTGCAGATCATCTTCGCAGCAGTCTCAGCGTATGGCTGGTACAACTGGGTCCGCGGCAGGGCTGAGACCGGAGAACGGAACGATCTCCCCATCCGCGATGCCAGCCGCAAAGAGATCATCCTCGGCCTGGCGGCCACGGTGGCCGGCACAGTTGCCGTGGCGATGATCCTCACCCACGGGACCGATTCCCAGGTCCCGTGGCCGGACGCTTTCGTGCTGACCGCATCACTGGTGGCCACTTACTGGCAAGCCAAGAAGATCTTTCAGCACTGGTACTTGTGGATTCTCATCGATGTGGTCTCCATTCCGCTCTACTTCAGCCGTGGACTGACGTTGACCGCTCTCCTGTACATCGGGTTCCTGGCCCTCTGCCTCTACGGACTCATCGACTGGAAGCGCACCCGAAGCGCCGCAGCGCCCACCCCTGCCGAAGCCATCAGGACAGGAGCCTGAGATGTACAAGCAGTCCATGATCATCGGCAAGTTCTACCCGCCCCACGCAGGCCACGCACACTTGGTGGCCACCGCGGCGGCACAATCCGAGAGGGTCGCTGTGCTGATCCTCGGCAGCCGTTTCGAGTCCATTACCGTGGACGAGCGCGTCAGATGGCTCGCCGCAGAATTTGACGGCGTAGACGGAGTGGACATCATCGGGATGCGCAACGACTGCCCGGAGGATTACCACTCGGACGAAATTTGGAAGGCACAGGAGGAGCTGATGCGCCTGGCACTGAAGAGCCACGGTGTGAGGCACATCGATGCTGTGTTCAGTTCCGAACAGTACGGCGTCCGGCTTGCCGCAGCATTCGGAGCAGAACACGTGATGGTGGACCCCGCAAGAGCGGCTTACCCGATCAGCGGCACCCTTTGCCGTGAAGACCTCCGCATGGGGTGGCCGCACATCATCGCCCCCGCTCGCCAGGAGTTGGCAACACGGATCATCGTGGTGGGGGCGGAATCAACGGGAACCACCACCTTGACCAAGGCGCTCGCCGAGCACTACCGCCCGAGATTCCCCATGATGGTGGATGTCCCCGAGTATGGGCGGCAGTACACCTATGAGAAGTTCCACAGCCTCCAGTCCCAAGCGCCGGACGCAGGGATACAAGACATGGTCTGGACTGCCGAAGATTTCAGCGTGATCGGCGCCCGGCAGAATGAGATGGAGAATGCCGCGGCGGATACGTGCCCTTTGGTCATAGCGGACACTGATTCGCTGGCCACCACCCTCTGGGAGCGGTACTACCTCGGCGAGGGAAGCTACGGCTCCTTCCACGCGGCAGACGTTTTGCCCCGCAGGGATCTGTACCTGCTGACCGATCACCAGGGTGTCGCCTTTGAAGACGATGGCTGGCGTGAAGGTGAGCACCGAAGGGCAGAAATGACCGAGTGGTTCAAGGAAACCCTGACCGAGGAGGGCCACTCCTGGATTCTGGTCAACGGCGATCATGACCGGCGAATGAAGACCGCCGTGGAGATCATTGACCTGGTCCTCGCTCAAAGGAGCGGCTTCACCTCGCCTCCGTGGGCAACCCGGACTGTCCTGGACTCAAGCGTTCCGGACGGACCTGAAGCGGCGCAAGGCGATACGGCCCAAGCCGGGTTTTCCCAAGCCGAGATGGAGGGTGCAGCCGTATGACATCGGATTCGCAGTCCGCCAAGGAATTCCTGGAAAGCTACAATCCCGGAGATTACCCCTCGATAGCACTCACAGCGGACCTTGTGGTTTTTGCTGTGTGCGCGGGTACGTTGAACGTTGCGCTGGTTCGCAGGGGAGGGCATCCCTTCAAGAATGCGCTGGCTCTCCCCGGTGGCTTCGTTGGGCCTGAGGAGTCTGCCGAACAAGCGGCCAACCGGGAACTCGCTGAAGAGACCGGGCTGGACCTCGGGAGCCTGCCGGTGCATGTGGAGCAGTTGGCCACGTACACCGGCCCGGACAGGGATCCCCGCATGCGGGTGGTCTCGGTGGCGCATCTGGCTCTACTGGCAACGGACGGGACTGTCCTGCCTGGAATTGCTGCGGGATCCGACGCTGCAGCTGCTGCGTGGCATCCGGTCCATGAGGTCCTGCGAGGTAACGGGCTGGCCTTTGACCACCTGAAGATCCTGCAGGATGGGCTGGCGCGGCTCGCCGGAAAAATGGAGTACACCACCGTGGCCACCCGCCTGCTGCCGGACGAGTTCACCGTGACGCAGCTCCGCACCGTCTATGACGCGGTGTGGGACACCACCCTGCCCGCCGGGAACTTCACCCGAAAGATGATGCCCCACCTAACGGCCACCGGGCGGAAGGCGAGAGCAGCCACCGGCGGTGCCCCCGCAGCCCTGTTCACGGCCACGGATCGGCATATTCATCCGCCCTTGGCTAATCCCGCGAACCAGGCTAACCCCGCGAACCAGGCTAACCCCGCGAACCAGTCCAACCCCGCGAACCAGTCCAACCCCGCGAACTAGTCCAACCCCGCGAACCAGTCCAACCCCGCGAACTAGTCCAACCCCGCAAGCTAGTGCACATCCAGGGTGCACGCACTGCGGCTAAGAGTCGCCCAGGCGCATCACGATCTCCGTGGTGTAACTCTGCGAGGAACTCATTGATCCCCGGAACCAGCACACGGCGTGGACTGAGGGATCACCCGGCACCACCATGGGCCGCAGATTGTCCACGGTGGAGCCCTCGGTTATGGCTTCCCATGTCCAGCTGGCACCGGAATCGGCTGTCACGCCCCGGTAGATTTCGTACCGCGGCGTGTCCTTGCCTGTTCGCGGATCCACGGGCGCGGAGATGTACACCCGGTTGAGGTTGTTCGGATCCACGGCGCCCAGCCCGGTGTAGTCCTGCTCGTGCGGCAGCAGGCCGGGACCGGCCACGGCTAGCGGGTGCAGCTTCCAGCGGAAACCGTCAAAGCGCGCGTACAGCAGGCGGTGATCGTCGACGTCGAGCATCTGCTCCCGTTGCAGGGGACCGTTTACGTCGTTGGCCCGGCAGGTGATGATCGCGGCGAGCTCGCCGCCGTGGCGGCGCAGGTCAGTAGTCCAGCCGTGGGTGAGGACATCGCCGTCGAGCGTTGTTCCGGTGTTGAAGATGGTGGTCAGGGCTGTCTGGTTGATGCCTGCGGAGCCGATGACCGGCTTGCTGACCACAATGCCTTCTGAGTTGTGAAGGGCGTCTTCCTGGATATAGCCGTGGTAGATGCTGTTGTTGTAGTCGCGCGGATGGTGGTCCGTGGTGATGAGGTCAACCCTGTCCGTGCCGTTGCTGACGTACCGGGTGTAGCCGTTCACGTAGCCGATCTTGGGGCGGGTGAAGAGTTTGCCGCCGTAGCTCCAGGTGCTGCCGTGGTCCTCGGAGATCATGAGGGTGGGGTCGTCGTTGATGGCTCGGACAAAGTTGTAGACCCGGCCTTCAGCGCTCAGGGCGTGAAGGTTGGAATAGGTTGCGCCGCGGCCGCCGGCTAGTTCCGTCCAGTCGAACTGTTGCTCAGGCTCCCAGGCGGAGGCGTCGTGCGGATGGGTGGAGACGCGCCAACGGGAGTAGTTGTCCGTTTTGTGCTTGGCATACATCGCTACGTAGTGCCCGTCAGGCCGGATGAGGAGCCCCGGGGCGTTGTGGTCGTCGGCCTCCAACCGTTCATGGAGTACGTGGACCGTGCTGTGGCCGGTGGAGAGGTCAACGGTTGTTACCTCAATATTGCCGCCACGTTCCGCGCCGCCCGGGCCCTCCGGGGCAGCCACTGAGCCCAGCAGGGCCGTGTTGTTGGCGGGGTCGATCAGCGCACGCTCGTCCTGGAACCAGCACCAGGCTCCATTGTTGTTGATGACAACGTGCTCAATGGGGGAGGGGGTGTGGTTGACCATGAAAATCCTTTGCCTCTTTGCATCGTTTCAAAAGCCATCCTAGGCGAAGAGGTGCGGAAAGAGGAGGCGCTAGTCTGGGCGCATGACCACTCGAGCCAACGAACTCACAGCCCTCGTCACGGGAGCAACCGCCGGCCTAGGTGCAGAATTCGCCCGCCAGCTCGCCGAATCCGGACATCATCTGGTCCTGGTAGCCCGGGATGAGCAGCGCTTGAAGGAAACTGCGGCGGAACTTGAACGCGACTTCAGTATCTCGGCGGAGGTCCTATCCGCGGACCTGACCACCGACGTCGGCGTTTCAGCGGTAGCTGACCGCCTCCGGGATGCATCCAGGCCGGTTGATGTCCTGGTTAATAATGCCGGAATCGGGCTGTTGAAATCCTTCGAACGCAACGACTTGGAAGAGGAACGGCGCCACCTCCGGCTCCACGCGCAAACGCCCATGGAGCTGACCCACGCAGCCCTTGAAGTGATGCTGGCCCGGGGGAAGGGGCGAATCATCAACGTAGCCAGTGTGGCTGCGTTCGCCAACCGGGGCACCTACTCAGCGGCCAAGGCCTGGCAAGTGACTTTCAGTCGGTGGGCCAACATCGCCTACGCGAAGTCCGGGGTCCAGGTAACCGCGGTTTGCCCCGGTTTCACACACACCGAATTCCACGATCGCATGGGCATGGACAAATCCGTAGCTCCCCGCTTCCTGTGGCTGACCGCCGAGCGAGTAGTGCGGGAAGGCTTGGAAGCCAACGCCAAGGGCAAAGGAGTTTTCATTCCTACGCGCAGGTACAGGGTGGTGAGCTTCTTCGCCAAGGTACTTCCAGCCAAGCTCACATCCGGCCCGCCACGGCGCCCGGTGGAACGATAAACCCAAAAACTCGACCTCTAAACAATGAAACGTGAAACCTACCAAATGAAAACTGCCCCGTGGTGTTTCCATCGGGCTATCGGAGCCTTAGGCTGACCCTGGAGTGCAGCGCCGGGCACGGCTGCTGCACGGGGGCTACAGCAGCGTGGTCCCCGCAAACGAGCCCTCCAGTGGGCGTTGTTAATCCAGCCACGAGGCCGTGCCCGAATCGGGTTACGCATGGACCACACAGCTCCTACGGAGGGCAGCGAACAGCAGGGAAAGCACGACGGCGGCGCGGTGGCCGTCGCAGACAGCGACGCGCAGCTGGTGCTTCTGGTCCGGTCCGGAAATCAGGCTGCCTTCGAGACGCTTTATGCGAGGCACCGTTCCAGTGCCAGGAATGTGGCCGCAGCGCAGCTGGACAATGCAGCTGACATCGATGACGTCGTGGCAGACGCTTTCACTTCCGTCTATCAGGCCATGGCTGCCGGTAAGGGGCCAGACACCTTCTTCCGCGCGTACCTGCTGACCACCGTCCGGCGGGTGGCTCACCGGATGAACCGGGATGCAACCCGGATGAGCCCCACGTCGGAGTCCTACATTTTGGACACCATTGACGGTCACGATGACCCTGCCGTAGCGAAGTTCGAATCAACTGCCGTGGCACAGGCGTTCCGCTCGCTTCCTGAACGCTGGCAGGAAGTCCTTTGGTACGTGGACATTGAAGGTTTGAAACCCGCCGCAGCCTCCACCATCCTTGGCCTGACGCCCAACGGGGTGTCCGCCTTGGCTCTGCGGGCGCGGGAACGGCTCCGTCAGGCCTACCTGCAGAACCACATAAATTCCTCAGTAGGCGAGGACTGCGAGGAATACTCCACCCAATTGGGCGCCTATTCCCGAGAAGGACTGAGCCGGCGGAGCCAAGCGCGGGTTCAGGAGCACCTGGAGGGCTGCCCCAAATGCACCGCCCTGCTCCTGGACCTTAACGACGTCCAGTCCGCCATGCGCGCATGGATCTTCCCGCTGGTTACGGGGGTGGCGTTCAGTTCCGCCTTTCCTGCGCTGGCCGGCGCTGGCGCAAGTCCGGGGCCGGGTGCCGGGACGGACTCAGGAAGTTCGGTGGTTCACGGGGTCACCCCCAAGGGAATCTCCCTCGCCTGGAAAGTGGGGGCCGGTGTCCTGGCTGCCACGGTGGTGGCAGCGGGTGCCGCCATGGCCATGGGAGGAGGGGGATCGGACGCATCCGCACCGAATGCCAACGCAATACCCAGCGAGGGCCAGCCCACCACACCGCCTACGCTGCCGGGCGCCGAGGAGGCCTCGCAGCAGCTTCCAGTCTTTCCGGACCTCAACACCCCACCCGACGGCGACGCCGGGGAGCCAATATTCTTCCCCTTCCCTCCGAGCGCGGAGACAGAACCTGGGCTCTTTCCCAAGCCTTTGCCAATACCGGGGCTGCCGCTTCCCCTCCCGTTGCCTAGCGTGGTGCCATCCGGACCCGCAACCCTGCCACCGCAGCAACCCTCTGCACCAACGTTGCCCACGCCTGCCCCGAGCGGCACCTCCAGCCCCACCTCAAGTGCCACGCCGCGTCCAACCGCAAGTGCCACGGCAAGCCCTACCGCCACTCCCAGCCCCAGCGATACTCCTGTTCCTGCGCCGGCAGTGACGGCAACGTTCACGGCAGAGGCGGGGACAACGGCGTCGGATACCAACATCACTGTCACGTTCCGCCTCAAGGACCAGACGCCTGCGCCCTCCTCCGCCGAGGTGGTGTTGACGATCTCAGCCGGTGCAGACATGATCCCCGGCAAACTCATTGAACCTGACGGCTGGTCCTGCTCCAAGACCAGCGCGGCAACAACTCAATTCCGTTGCACCAGCACCGCTGTGAACCCGGATGAGTTGACCTTCCGGCTGGGAGTTTCCAAGCAGGAACAAGGAGAAACGGCCACCCTGGACTACTCGCTCAGCGGTGCAGGAAGTGAGAAAGTCACGTTCTCCAATACCTTTTAGTGTTCAGTAACGTGACCACGCTCCGTGGCGGGGCACGGGTTAGTATGGCACTTCATGTCGAGCCTGAGGGGGCAGTGCTATGAGGGGTAGAACCTGGGCATTCATTGTGGCAGCGATGGTCAGCGGAGTATTGCTGAGCGGCTGTTCGGGACCAAGTAACACTGGTTTCACAGCGTTGGAACGCGAGGCTACGGAGGCGGACACTCCGGTGCAGGACCTCATTCCCGAGGACATCACGCTGGAAAAGGTACTTCTGGTAGCTGAGGCAAACGGGAACAAGTACTTCCTGGGACAAGGTAAGCAAGGCCGCCCGTCCTGCCTGATCGTGGAGAGTGCCAACCCTTCCTTTTCACACGGCGGCTGCAGCGATTCCATCCAAGGCGAGATGTTGCGGATCAGTGGCCCGGATCAGAAATCAGCTGTTTTAGTTTCTGACGGCTATGACACCGCGGAATTGGAATCGAGCGGACTGACCAAAATCCACCCGAATATTCTTGTGGTGACCAACTAGGCCAGTGGCGAACTAGGCTGCCGCTGCCGCGCCCTCACCAGCACGGCGACGGCGATGCCCACCACCGCTCCCACAAAGGTTTCAATGGCGCGTTCGGTCACCAGCACTCCCGGATCCATGGGCGAGGCGAGTTGGGCGATCAGCATGATGACTGGCGTGAAGAACACCATGGCCCACCCGTAATGACGCGCCATGAACAGCTCGGTGGGGAACTGGCACAGCACCACCAACACAGCCAGCACCACCGCGGTTTGGCCGGGGAAATAGTGAAGCGGGGATTGCGGACCGGGAAAGAGCACCACGGCCACGATCCCCAAACCGAGGAACGTTCCCACAATCCTGTGGATGCCACGGTGGACCCGGCTCGGGAGGTCTGCACCTGCCAAGGGCACTGCCGCTGCAGCCATGGCCCAGTGCGGGTGGCCGCTTCCACTGAAGATTCCAATTGCCCCGGCTATGCCAACTGCCAGCGAGTAACGTGCGGCATGGATGAGTGCAGGTGCAGCCAATCCGTGCGGGCCGCGAAGTGCGGGCGTATCGCGGCCGGCGCCGGCCACCCAGGTGCGCCGACGAAGCCAGCCGCTGAAGCCCACCGCCACCGAAAAGGCGGCCGACGCCGCTCCGATGAGCACCGCCGTCGTCAACGGAACACTGGTGGGTACTGAAGCGCAGGCACCCAGCGCGAGGATGCCGAAGAACGGGCCGATCGGTTTGAGGCGCACAGCGTCCGCGTAAAGCGATCCGGCGCCGGCAAACAGCGTGGCCACCAGCACCAACCACCACGAATGGATGTGATTGACGGAAAGGACCACCCCAATAGCCAGCCCACCCACCAGGAAGACTGCGGCTTGGGCTTGGTGTTTGAGCCTGAGTTGATGGGTTTCGTTGCGGCCGTACATGCCGGTCAGTGCGCCAAAAACGGCGTACATCATGAGGTCCGGGCGGCCGATGAGAATGAGGAACAACCCGGGTACTGCCACACTCAGGGCAACACGTACTGCCGAGAGGCGATCGTTGTTGGCAGGACCCAGCCGGTGAAGTTCACGGGCGTGGACCATCAATGGAGGCACGGGTGAACACCACCAATCTGTCAGGGCTGTTCCTGCAAATTAGCAGGATCCCCGGCCGGGCCGCCATAAGCCCGGTCACACCCCGTAGCGTGGTGGGCCGGGTTGGTGGTTCCAGTTCACCCCGGATCTGGGAAGATCGAGATATGCCCGTCGCTTTCGTCTGCCGCACCCGCTCCAGCATGTCACCGCAGGAGTTGTTCGATCTTTCACGGAACATCGATGCCCATGTGGGGTCCATGACCCGCAGCCGCGAGAAAGCCATAGCTGGCGTCACCACCGGCTTGATCTCCGAAGGCGATACCGTCACCTGGCAAGCTTGGCACTTGGGAGTCCGGTTCCGCATGACCAGCCGCATTGTGCGGATGGAGGCGCCGTGGTCGTTCTCCGACGAGCAGGTGAAGGGGCCTTTCAAGTACCTCCGCCACACGCACGAGTTCCGGCCGGATGGCAGCGGAACCCTCATGGTGGACACCATCGAATTCGCGGCCCCGTTCGGACCCCTGGGCAGGCTGGTGGAGAAGCTGATCCTGGGCCGCTACATGCAGAACCTTATTGAGGCGCGCAACAAGTTCCTGGTCGCATCTCCAACGGCTACACCTCCAGCCGCTGCGCCTCCAAGCCTGGATCCGCGTCAGTGATCAGGCTCGCGCATGCGGACGATCTCCTGATTTTGCAGGAGATCGAGCGTGCCGCGGGCGAGTCTTTCCGGGCATTGGGAATGGACTCCATCGCGGACGACGAGTCGTTCACTATCAGCCAGTTGGAGAACTACGCGGCGGCGGGACGTGCCTGGGTTTACGTTGACGGCCTCGACTACCCGGTGGCCTACCTCCTGGCGGACATCATTGATGGCGAGGGCCACGTAGAGCAGGTCAGCGTCCACCCCGATCATGCTCGCCAGGGCCTGGGCCGTGAACTGCTGCATGCAGCGCGCGTTTGGGCCCGGGGCCACGGGATGCAGCGGCAAACGCTGAGCACCTTCCGGGACGTGCCGTGGAACGCTCCGTACTACAGGCGCCTCGGTTTTGAAGTGCTCGACGCCGGGAGCTGGGGTCCGGAGCTGAGTCACCTCATGGAGCACGAGGCCGAGTTGGGGCTGACCCGGTGGCCGCGGGTAGCGATGTGGCGCCCGGCCGTCCCGCCGCAATAGTTCGCGCGCAGTAGTTCTGGCGAGCTGCTACCCGGCCACCACCGGAAGGGTCAGGCTGAGGTGCGCTCCGGTGGGACTCGCATGCGCTTGTGCGGTGCCTTGATGTGCTTTGGCTACGTTGTGCACCACGGCAAGTCCCAAGCCGGATCCGGCCACGCTCCGTGCGTTGGTTGAACGGTAGAACCTGTCAAAAACGTGCGCCAGATCCTGCTCTGGAATGCCGGGGCCCGTATCCCGCACGTTCAAGGTGACGGTGCGCCCGGACACCGCCAGAGCCAGCCTGACGTGGCCCGGCGCAGGGGTGAATTTGCCGGCATTGTCCAGCAAATTCGCCATCGCACGGGCAATCCTGGCTCGTTCGCCGGAGACCAGTATGGGATGTCCGGATCCTTCCACGGACCATTCAATGGCCGGGTAGCGGCGTTGGGCGTTCTCCAGGCAGTAGAGAACAAGTTCGGTGAAGTCCATCTCCTCTGTGAAGGACGGTGCCTCTTCATGCCGGGCGAGGTCGATCAGGTCTTCAACGAGGGCCTGCATCCCCATGAGCTCATGTTCCACAGCCTCTGTGATGCGTTCTTTGCTGCCCTGCTCCAGGTCAGGATTCTTGAGCATGGCAGCATTGGTCCGCAGTGATGTCAGGGGAGTCCGGAGCTCATGCGAGGCGTCGGCAATCAGCTGTTCCTGCTGGCGGCGGGATTGCTCCAGTTCGCCCAGCATGGTGTTAAAGGCGGTTCCCAACTTGTTGATCTCGCGGGTGTTGCTCGGAGGAATTCTGACACCGGTGTTGCCGGTGTGGGCAATGGTCTCCGCCAGGGTTGTCAGCCGGTCCACGGGCCTCAACCCGCGCCGGGCTGCCACATAGGCAGTGCCTGCTGCCACCACAAGGGCGCCAATAACCGTGGCTGCCAAGAGCCAACTAAGACGCTCAAAGGACGCCAACACTCGGTCATCCCTGACGCCCACCACCAGTGCCCGCTGGTTCGGCAGTGGCCTGACGTAAACCCGGATGGGATCCTCGCCAATGGTTGCTTCCGTAAAAAAGGCGGCAGTCCCGCCGGCAGCCACTTCGCGCATCTGCCCGGTGATGGGCAACGCTGGGCCAGCACCGGCGTCGGGGTCCTCGGCGGCCGTTGGTGCCACGAGTTGCGCGCAGGCCGGCGAACGGACCCAGGTGCACTGCGAGAAGCCCTGCCAGTTGGGGTCGGTCTGGATCAGTTGGATGATTCGATCCGATTCGCGCCTCAGGGAGAGGTCCTCGTTCTTGCGCAGCTCGTGCCCCACCAGGAGGTAAACCAGAACTGCGAACACCAAGACGGTGAGCGTGATGGCTGCGGCAATCACCAGGGTCATTCTCAATCTCAGCGTCACGAGGCAGCCAGCCGGTAGCCGATTCCGCGCACTGTCTGGATGAGCCGTGGCTCGCCCTCAGCTTCGAGTTTCCGGCGGAGGTAGCTGACGTAGACCTCCAGCGAGTTGGACGCCGGAGTCATGGCGTATCCCCATACTGCATCGCTGATCTGGCTGCGGCTCAGCGCCTGCTCCGGGTTCTCAGCCAACACGCACAGGAGGGCGTACTCGGTGCTGCTCAAGTCGATCCACCGCCCGTGGTGCCTCACTGCATGGGCTTCGGGTACCAGCTCCAACCCGTGGTATCCAGTGGGATGCTGCGGGGGACGGGCCGTCCGACGTGCCATGGCCCGCAACCGTGCCAGCAATTCGTTAGGGTCAAAAGGTTTGGAGAGATAGTCATCCGCTCCTGCGTCCAACCCCGCAACGCAATCAGCGACGTCGCTCCGGGCCGTCAGGAGCAGGACCGGAACCGTGTTGCCGGCCGCCCTGAGCATCCGGCAAAGGGCGAGTCCGTCCATCACGGGCATGAGAACGTCTGCTACCAGCAAATTCGGGGACGCGGCGGCCACCCTTTCCAGAGCTTCCCTGCCGTCCGCGGCCGATTCCACTTGGTAACCGGCAGCTTCCAGTAAGGAGTGCAAGGAGCTTCTGATTTCCGGATCATCGTCCACCACCAGGACTGTCATAGGCTCCGTCATGGCCACCAGCATAGTTTGCCGGGTTTCAGAATCTTCTAACATCCTTTCTGAACCATGGAGCCATGGATAAGGACACTGGAACCACCTTTGCGACCACCACGCAGCGGGGTCTGCTTGAGTCCCGTCGGCGCCGTCCGCAGGCCAGGGACTGGGTCGTGGCTGTATTTGCTGTAGCTTGCACGGCGCTGCTTTTGGGTCACGACATGGTGCCCGAGGCGAGCGGGATGGCGCTGGTTGTTGAAAGCTTCCTGCCCTGGCTGTGGGTGGTCATGGTGGTACTGCTGATTGCTGCACTGCTATCAAAAGCCTGGTTCGGAGCCATCCCCGCGGGGGCAGCCCTCCTGGTGTGGTGCATGGTTTTCCTGCCAGTGCTGATAACGGGCGTCGCCTCCGGACCGGCCGGGGAGGCCACGAACGCCGCGGATACGAGGGACATTGCCAGTAGCTGGACGATTGCCACGCAGAACATCCGCGCAGGAAATCCTGACGCGGACGCAACGGCCAAGAAGCTGATCCGGTCCGGGGCCGACGTCGTGGTTTTGCAGGAACTCACCGGACCTACCTTGGAGCAGATATCCCCACTGATGGACCGGGAATACGGCCACCGGCAAACAGCCGGAACCGTAGGGGTGTGGAGCCGGTTTCCACTGAGCCAAGGTCAGCCGCTTGCCTTGGGACTGGGGTGGTCCCGTGCCATGAGCGTGCAGCTGGAATCTCCGGACGGCCCCGTCCAGCTCTATGCCGTGCATCTGCCGTCAGTCCGGCCCGGCGAGGTCAGCAACAGGAACAACGGCCTTGCAAAACTCGCCCGGATCGTGGAGGCGGATATGTCCCCCCGCATGCTGGTGGTGGGCGACTTCAATGCCGCCACCACCGATCGCGATTTCGCTCCGTTGCTGACGGTCCTGGACGACGCCCGCGCAGGCTTCGGCTTCACGTGGCCGGCACGCCTGCCCCTTACCCGGCCGGACCACATCTTGTACCGCGGGTTCACTATGACCGGAGCATCGGTGGTCTCCTCGCCAGGCACAGATCACTTGGCCACAATGGCTCGGTTGCAGGCCGGGCCAACCCGGCCCACCTACCCCGCTACCAGCTCAACCTCGTAGCTGTCCGTGTTGATCAGGTAGGCCGCATAGTGATCCGGGCCGCCGGCATGCGGGTATTTGGACTCGAACATCTCGTACCAGCCCGCGTCCGCACCCAATGCCCGGATCCGGTCCACGTTTTCCCGGGTACCCGCGTGGAAGGCAACGTGGTTCATCCCGGGATCGGTGCGGCGGTGGGCAGTCCCGGTGATGGCGTCCGTCTGTTCCACCACAATGTAGGTCCCGTTGAGCTTCCAACTGCACCCCGTGGGCCACTCCTGAAAGGGCTGGTATCCGAGCTCGCTTAGCAGCCAGCCCCATTCTTCGCGGGCACGCTCCAGGATGGGCACCCAGATTTCGAGGTGGTGAATGGAACCTACGGGGGCGGCGGCGATCTCAGGCATGCGCCGAGTCTACGAGGTCCGTCCCCGTTCCACATCCGGTGGTTTGCTCTGGTGCGTCCGCACGGTCACCGCCCGCGGCCTGAAGGGCCCGACGCCGGGTTGAGCCTCACGCGGACAGCGGCACCTGCGCAGAGAATCACCGCGAGCCCGCCCACCACGGTGGTCCACGTCATGGACTCACCCAGGAGTAGGGCGGCCCACGCGATGCTCATGACCGGCTGAACGAGTTGGATCTGGCTGACCTGCGCCATGGGCCCGATGGCCAAGCCGCGGTACCACGCGAAGAAGCCGAGGAACATGCTCACCACTCCCAGGTACGCGAAGGCGAGCCATTGGACGGGCGAGGCCGGAGGAAGCCCGGATCCCATGGAGACCAGGGTCAGCACGATCATTACGGGAGAAGCAACCACCAAAGCCCAGGAGATGGTCTGCCAGGCGCCGAGTTCCCGGGCCAATAACCCGCCTTCGGCATAGCCGATTGCCGCGGCCAGCACAGCACCGAGCAGCAGCAGGTCAGCCCAGTGGAGCGAGCCCAACCCGCCGGACTGGACCAGGGCGAACACGAGGGCGGCGGCCACACCTACTGCTGTGAGGATCCAGAACAGGCGGCGGGGGCGTTCCCGGCCCCGGAGCACGGCTGCCGTTGCCGTTGCGGCGGGGAGTAGCGCGATGACCACAGCCCCATGGCTGGCAGAGGTACTGGTCAAGGCGAACGTCGTCAGGAGCGGGAACCCGGCCACAATTCCACCGGCCACCACAGCCAAACGGAACCATTGCATTCCACGGGGGAACCGTTGCCTGGCCATGCCTAGTGCTAGCGCCGCCAAAACGGCTGCCACCACGGCCCTGCCTGCGCCGATGAACAGAGGAGACATTTCCTCCACAGCCACGCGGGTGAGGGGAACGGTGAAGGAGAAAGCGATCACGCCAAGAAGGCCCCACCAAACACCTGTTGATGTCCGGCTGGATACCACTGGCTGCAAAAGTGTAGTAGCGCTACTATTGTGACTCATGAATAACGATAGCAGTTCACGTATCGTCTCGCGCCTGAAGGATTGGATTTCAGGAGCGGCGCCCGGGGCGAAGCTGCCATCCACACGCCAACTCGTGGCCGAATACCAGGCGAGCCCGGTGACAGTGCAGAAGGCCCTGAGGGTACTTACTGCCCAGGGCCTGATAGAGAGCCGACCTGGTGTGGGCACATTCGTCCGCGCCTACCGGACCGCGAGGCCCTCGGATTATGGCTGGCAGACCGCTGCCCTCCGCTCAGCCAGGGCCGCCCGCCCATTGCACTCAGCTGCCATGCGAAGCGCGTCCAACAGCGCTATTGCGTTCCACTCGGGCTATCCGGACCGCGAACTCCTCCCGGAACGGCTCGTCCGTGCTGCCCTCACACGGGCGGCCAGGGGAGATGCGGCGCTATCCCGGCCCCCCGCGCAGGGTATGCCGGAGCTGCAGACCTGGTTCGCGCAAGAACTCAGTAGCTCAACGCCGGTGGGCATCACGCCTCCCCAGCCCAGCGACGCCGTGGTTCTGCCAGGAAGCCAAAGCGGGCTCAGCTCCATATTCCGCGGACTGGTGGGTCACGGGCAGCCCCTTCTGATGGAGTCGCCCAGTTACTGGGGTGCGCTGCTGGCCGCAGCCCAGGCCGGCGTCACAGTGATCCCTGTTCCCAGCGGACCCGACGGCCCGGACCCCGATGCACTGGACAGGGCCTTTGAGGAGTCCGGGGCGCGGATGTTCTACGCGCAGCCCAACTTCGCCAACCCCACCGGCGCCCAATGGTCAGCCGGGCGCGGTGAAGAGATTCTGAGAATCGTCCAGCGGCACGGGGCCTTCCTTGTGGAGGACGACTGGGCGCACGACTTTGGCATCAGCTCCGCCTCGGCACCCTTAGCCGCCAAGGACGACTCCGGCCACGTTGTCTACATCCGTTCCCTGACCAAGAGCGTCTCGCCATCCATCCGGGTTGCCGCGGTGATTGCGCGAGGACCCGCGCGGGAGCGCATCATGGGAGCACAGGCCGCCGAAACCATGTACGTCAGCGGCGTGCTGCAGTCAGCAGCGCTAGACGTCGTCACGCAGCCCGGGTGGCAAACGCACCTTCGTGGCCTCAGCCATCAGTTGCAATCGCGGCGCGATCTCCTGGTCACCAGTCTTCGCGAACACGTACCACAGGCACATCTCAGCCACCTGCCCAAAGGTGGATTGAACCTTTGGTTGAGGATGCCGGATGGGTTCGACGTGGATCAACTCACCAAAAATTGTGAGGCAGCTGGGGTGCTCATTGCCGGGGGATCGGAATGGTTCCCCGCGGAACCTGAAGGTCCCTACATCCGGCTCAACTACGCCGGCCCCAACCCGGGAGCCTTCCCGGAAGGCGCACGGATCATCGGCCAGGCAGTAAAAGGCCTGCTGCAAACCTAGGCGGGCGCCGCCGTCGAACGCTCTTAACAGCCGCAGCCACCAACCTCAAGGAGAGCGCCTTGGGGCTGGTGGCTACGGTGGGCGGCAAGATGGCCGCGAACTAACTGTGCGCTTGGGGTAAGCGTCGCTGCGCAGAAGTTGCAGGCAAAGGGTTCCTAAGCGGGCGTCATGTCCTTGTTGCCTTTGCCGAACACTGAGTCATCAATAGGCTGGCCGTCGAACGGCATCTCGTCCAGGTTGATGAGCGGGTTGGTGTCCTGCGTTGCTACGAGCTCGCGTGCTTCAGCCTGGGTGTCCACGCTGGGCATGGAGCCAGGCAGTGGGCGCTGGGCGGATTCGCGCAGGAAGTAGATGGCGATCGCACCCACTATGGACGTGGCCATGAGGTAGTAGGCAGGCATCATGTCATCGCCAGTACCCTCGATCAGACCTTGGACAATGAACGGCGTGGTGCCACCGAAGATCGCCACTGAGAAGTTGTAGGCGATGCCCATTCCGCCGTAACGGCTGGAGGTGGGGAACAGGGCCGGGAGCGCCGAGGCCAGGTTGGCGATGTAGAACGTCACCGGGAAGGCAATCAGTGCCAGTCCGGCCAGCGTGGACCAGATTTCACCGATACCAATGAGCATGAACGCCGGGATGGAGAAGACGATTGTGCTGCCTGCCCCCACCCACAGCACCGGACGGCGTCCGATGCGGTCGGACAATTTGCCGGTCAGCGGAATGCACACGGCCATGATCACCAGGACCGGGATGGTCAGCAGGGTGCCGTGGACCGGGTCATAGCCCTTGGAATCGGTGAGATACGTAGGCATGTAGGAAGTCAGCGCGTAGCCAACGGTGTTGGCAGCGGCTGCCAGGATCATGGCCAGCACAATCTGGCGCCAGTAAGCTTTGACGATCCCCACAGGCCCCTTGGCCACGGCGGCATCCTGCGATGCTGCATTCTTAGCCGAGGCTTCCTGGGCATCCAGTGTGGCCTGGAATTGGGGGGATTCCTCAATCTTGCTCCGGAAGTACACAGCGATCAGGCCTAGCGGGCCAGCGATCAGGAACGGAATCCTCCATCCCCATTCCTCCATGGCTACCTGTCCAAGCGTGAGCTGCAGGATCGACACCAGCGCAGCGCCGAGGGCAAAGCCGATGTAGCTACCCATATCAAGGAAGCTGGCAAAGTAGCCGCGGCGCTTGTCCGGGGCGTACTCGCTCACGAACGTAGTGGCACCGGCGTACTCGCCACCGGTGGAGAAACCCTGGATGAGCTTCAGGATCACCAGCAACGCGGCAGCCCAGATGCCAATCTGCGCGTAGCCAGGCAGGAGGCCGACGGCGAAGGTACTTGCCGCCATGATCATTAGTGTTGCTGCGAGCACCTTTTGGCGGCCAACTTTGTCGCCCAGCCAACCGAACACGACGCCGCCGAGGGGGCGCGCAATGAAGGTCGCGGCGAAGGTACCCAGCAGGAAGAGAGTCTGGACGGACTTGTCTGCCTCCGGCAAGAAGACAGGTCCCATGGTGGTGATGAGGTAGCCGAATACGCCTACGTCATACCATTCCATGGTGTTGCCGACGATTGTGCCGCCGAGTGCTTTACGCAGCATCGGCTTATTCACCACGTTCACGTCGGACTCTTTGAGCCGGCGCTTCGGGCGAAGCTTGGTCTTCTTAGCTGCGTTCTTTACTGCGTCTACTGCGTTTGCGGCGGCCGGGTTACGGCCTGCCGATACCTTGTGTCCTGTGGCGTTCCTTGCGCCATCCGGAGAGACGGTGTTGCTTTGGTCTGTGGGCATTTGGGCTTCTCCTAGGGAGGTCATTTGCTTGCGACTTCTGCTGCCCCGCTCTGGGCAGGCCTTCAATTTTACGGGTTTTGGAGGGAAATCCCGAGTTGAGATCCGATTTTTGGGCCCTCAGAGGGTGCAAATTGCCTAGCTGTGTTGCATCTCATTACCCGCTTTTGCCCCGTGATCCTGCGGATCCGGCGGCACTTTTGCCCTAGAAAGCACGTTGTTACCAAATTGTTTAGCTGAGCCCATGTAACAGGGCAGATTGGGGCCTAAAAGGTGACGGATTGGGGAGTTTGCTTGGCGCCAACCACCACCGTCGCATCCAAGTTCCGGTCCGATTCCACCCGCGCAAGCAACCCGGCCTGTGCCACCAAAGCAGACGTTTCCGGTGCCTGCCGGCGCGACGTCTCAATGAGGAGAAACCCGCCCGGTGCTAGCCACTGAGGTGCCTCCAGCGCCACCCGACGCTGAATACCCAAACCGTCAGCACCGCCGTCGAGCGCTACACGTGGCTCGTAGAGCCTCGCTTCCGCCGGCATGGTGGATATGGCATCCGTGGGGACATACGGTGCGTTCGCCACAAGCAGGTCCACTTTTCCGCGGAGCGCCCGGGGGAGTGCCTCGTAGAGATCCCCCTGATGGACCTCGCCTCCACGTGGCTCAACGTTGCAGCGCGCGCACTGGACGGCCGCGGGGTCAATGTCCGCGGAATGCAGTTGGCACTTCTCCAGAAGATCGCTGAGTGCGGCGCCTATTGCCCCGGAACCGCAGCAGAGGTCTACGACGACGGCCCCAGGCTTGGCGATGGTCGCCGCCACCCGCACCAGGAACTCTGTCCGATGCCGCGGGACAAACACGCCTGGCCTCACGGCCATCCGGGTCCCACAGAAATCCGCCCACCCCACAATGTGCTCCAGGGGGAGCCCGCTCACGCGTTGGTCCAGCATTCGGTGCAACTCATCCGGGCGGTGTGCAGCAGCCATGAGGATCCGGGCCTCGTCCTCTGCGAAAACGCAGCCCGCGGCGCGCAATCTGGTGGTGATGGATGCAATCCCGGTCACGGAAGCCATGCTAGCCGAGGGAGGATTCCTGTGGGGGTTTGAAGAAGCAGCAGGTGAGGGGTTCACAAATCTGCCGGGACTTGGTTAGGGTATGAGGCATGGGAACACTGATTTTTGAGTAGACCGGCCGCTGCCGATGAGGCACTGCCGAGTTTCACCTGACAAAAATCCACGCCTGTTGAGGCCCTGCCTCCATGCCGTTCCCGTTCTCGACGCCTTTTTCCCGAACCGCAACGACAGGGATACGTGTCTCTTCAGGACTCACACTTTTAGGAGTCCACATATGACTGCCAACCCTTCCGAAAACAAAAAGACCCCCGCTGCCGTGGGGATCAAGTCCAAACTGACCGACGCCCAGAAGGCCATGCTGGCCAGTAAGTCCGGTGGTGGTGCACCCGCCGGCTGGCAGAGCACCGGCAAGGGGCACAAGCCCACGTCCACCAGCGGCAAGCAGGCGAAGACCGAGAAGAAGGTCCGCTGGTAAAGCACACGTAGTGAACAACAGGTAATACAGGCACACTGGAAAGGAAGAACCATGACTGCGAATCACGAGTCTGAGCGCATCAATCCTGAGGTTGCAAGCCACCTGGTGGAATCCATGGACATGGCCCCAATGCCCGAGCCCACCACCATTGCCGTTGCTTTGGGCGCCGATCAGGGCAGGCAATGGCCGGACGGCAACGGTAAACACCGCCACCCCAAGGAGCGCGATCAAGCCCACGGCCGTATGGGGCAGGGCGCAGCCGTGACGGCGGTCCACAGGACCAGCCGCCCACAGATGCCGCACTCCTCCTAACCGCAACTCTCTACGAACCAGCCCAGCTTCGGGACTAGCCAGCCTCTACTGCACCGTCTGGACGGGCCTCTGGTTTCCGAAGTTGGGCTGGTTCATGAGCCGGACAGGGTTACCTCGCCAGGGGACTTGTCCGGACGCCAACCCCGCCACACCGGATGCCTCAGCCTTCCAGGGCCCGTCCATTCCCCAAATGTCACTTCCGCCACGAGCTCAGGACTCACCCATGTAGCGCCCGCAGCGTCTTCCCGGGGAATGTCCGCGAACGGCGACTCAGCAATAGCCAAGGGCTCCAACTTCTCCATCACGTCCTTGAGCTGCCAGTCCTTGAATCCCGTGCCCACCCGGCCCACATAATGCAGTTTGTTGCCGTCGGGAATGCCCAGCAGCAACGCACCGAAGGTCCCGCTCCTTGCGCCGGCACCCGGCCGCCAACCGCCAACCACTACTTCCTGGCTCTGTTCCAACTTCAGCTTGATCCAGGACCTGCTGCGGCGGCCGGTGGCATAACGGGCATCGGCCTTCTTGGCCATGACCCCTTCCAAGCCCAACTCGGCGGCGCTTGCCATGAGGTCTTCAACATCGTGATCAAGCACTGCTGAAAGATGAAGCGGGCACCCTTCGCGTAGCTGCTCCGCAAAGCCGGAGAGCGTTTCCCGGCGCTCGCGGAAAGGAAGCCCGCTAAGGTCCGTGCCGTGGTGATACAGGAGATCAAACAGCATCAGCTGCACCGGAACCGCTGATTTGGCCCGCTCGATGTCGGCCGCTTTGACCAGGTTCATGCGGAGTTGCAGCCGACCAAAATCCGGTCTGGACGCCTTCCCCAAAGCCACAATCTCGCCGTCGGCTACGAAGTCACCTTCAGGCCAGCACGCGCGGTCCGTCAACTCCGGATAGGTGGCGGTGAGGTCGTTACCGTTACGGCTCATGAGGCGGACTTTCCCCTCCGTGCCGGTAATGATCGCTCTAATGCCGTCCCACTTCAGTTCAAATAGCCAATCCTCGCCGCGCAAATCACCGGTGGTGCCGGACGTGGCGAGCATGGGTGTGTACTCACGGAGAGGTTGGGGCTGAGCTGGTGCTGGCGAAGGCTGCGGCGGAGCTGGCGATGACCCGCCCTGTTGCCTGCCGGGTTGCTGCTTCATGAGGTGGATGAGCCAGTTCTGACCGGTATTAATGAGGGCGAACCTTTTGGTGCCGCCCAGGCCGCCGCCCGGCTCACCCGTGAGGGTGGCGATCACTTCCTTGCCGTCGCGCCACTTCTCGCAGGTGTACTCGCCACGGTCCCAGATGGTCATGGTGCCGGCCCCGTACTCGCCCTTGGGAATGACGCCGGCAAAAGTGGCGTACTCCATGGGGTGGTCCTCGGTATTGACGGCAAGGTTGTTCCGATCCGGGGTTTCCGGGATGCCGCGAGGCAACGCCCACGAGGCCAGGACGCCGTTGTGTTCCAGGCGTAGGTCCAAGTGGTAGCGGCGGGCGTGATGTTCCTGGATGACAAAGATGCCACCGGGCGGCGGCGGGTCACCCGGCTTTGGCTGGTCTGACGACGAGGGGCCAGCCGCCCCGCCGGAAACAGCCGACGACGCCGGGAACGGCTCCGGGGTTTTGTCCGGATCGCGCATCTCCACGTACTTGGCGAGACGGCTCTCCGCCGTCACCACCCGCTGGCGCGAACCGCCGGTGCCCGTTCCGGCGTCGTTCTTCTCATCCTCCCCGTGCGGCGGCAGGTGCCGTTCGGAAATCGGAGCGAAGTGGTCTTTGCCTGTCCTGACCCGTTTCATCACGGCCTGATAGTCCAAGTGCTCCAACGACGCCGAGGCCAGCTCCCGCCACGTCCGCGGCGCCGCAACGGTAGGCTGTGCCTTTCCGCGGAGGGAGTAAGGGACGATGGTGGTCTTGTTCCCGCTGTTCTGGCTCCAATCCACCAGCACCTTGCCGTGGCGGAGGGACTTCTTCATATCGCTGACCACCAGGTCCGGGTGGTCCGATTCCAAGGCTCGCGCCAGTTCGTGCGCGAAGGCGGAAACTTGCTCGGATTTCAGGGTTCCATCCAGGCCCGTGTAGAGGTGGATGCCCTTGCTGCCGCTGGTCACGGGAACAGGGTCCATGCCCATGTCCTGCAGGATGGAACGGGCAAGCTTGGCCACTTCTACGCACTCGGGCAGCCCCGCCCCGGGGCCGGGGTCAAGGTCCAGGACAAAACGGTCCGGCCGGAGCGGTTTGCCTGATGCGTCCACCTGCCACTGCGGGACGTGGATTTCCAAGGAGGCAATCTGGGCCATCCAGGTGAGCGTGGCCAGGTTGTTGACCAGCGGATACACGTTGCTGTGATCCGAATGCTGCACGGCGGCACGCGGGATCCACTTGGGTGCGGAGTCCTCAAGGTTCTTCTGGAAAAAGACCTGCCCAGGGTGTTCGGCGGTGCCCACTCCGTTGACCCAGCGCTTGCGGGTGACGGGCCTGTTGGCAGCGGCCGGGATCAGGAAAGGCGCCACGGCAGCGTAGTACTCCAGCACTTCGGCTTTGGTGGTGCCCGTTTCCGGGTAGATGATTTTGCCCAGATTAGTCAGGGTGAGCTCGTGTCCTTCCACGTTCACCCGCTCCTGTTGCTTGCCTGCCACCTCTTCTCCTCTGCTGTGTTGTGCTGTTGACTGGGTTCATGAGGGCCATTTGGAAGGGATCCATCGCGTTCGGTCTGGTCAACGTACCAGTGAAGCTCTACAGTGCCACGGAGGATCACGATATTGGCCTGCACCAAGTCCACAATAAGGACGGCGGCCGCATTCGGTACCAGCGGAAATGCGAAATTTGTGGCGATGTTGTGGCCTATGAGGATATTGATAAAGCCTACGAAGAAGAAGGCCGCACAGTTGTCCTGACGTCCGCGGAATTGAAGTCGCTGCCTGAGGAAAATAGCCGCGAAATTGAAGTGGTGGAGTTTATCCCGGCTGAGCAGCTGGACCCCATCATGTACGAGCGCAGCTATTTCCTGGAACCGGACTCCAAATCGCCCAAGGCCTACATGCTGTTGAGGCAGACTCTGGAGGACACAGACAGGATTGCCATTGTGCAGTATGCGCTGCGGCAGAAGACCCGCCTGGGTGCGTTGCGGGTGCGCGGGGATGTGCTGCTGCTGCAGGCGCTTCTGTGGGGCGATGAGGTCCGAGAGGCCAAGTTCCCGTCCCTGGAGACCGACATCAAGATTTCGGACAAGGAACTGGAAATGTCCTCCGCCCTGGTGGAATCCATGGCCCATGACTTTGACCCCGATGAGTACACCGATGACTATCAAGCGCAGCTCCGAACACTGATCGAGGCCAAACTCGAAAAGGGCGAGGCCCTGGATACCGAGGCTACTTTTGGTGCCACTGAAGGCGAAGGTGAAGGCGGGGACGTCATTGACCTGATGGAGGCCCTGAAACGCAGCCTGGACAAGAAGCGCGGTAAGGAAAAGGCGGACGACGACGCCGCTGCCGCCACCAAAACTGCCACCAAACCAAAGGCGCGGGCCAAGAAAAAGGCCTGAACCGGCGTCGTAATTGAATGGAAGTTGCGGCCGCCCACAAGCGGCCGCAGCTTTTCCCGGTCAAGAGCCTGTCTCATAGTGGGGTTCGGCAACCGGCTTGGACTCCGGCGATCCCCGTTCGCGGAGATAGACAGATGCGCCTACCAAGACTGCTACGGCAAGGAATTCGCTCTGCCAGTTCTGGAATGACTCGAACCAAAACTGGCTGGAGCCCAAGTACTGCCAAGTGGAAATCTCGGGCAGGCCATGGCTGAGCTGTTCTTGGTTATAGGCCGCCGTGCCGCCCACCGCATGCAGGGTAAAGGAGGCTAGGAACAAGAGTCCCAGCAGCCCTGAAAGGGAGTGTTCGTAAACCTTCAGTACCACCCTCCGCGGCGGACCGGCCAAGGGGCTTTGGCGGTCACCCTTGCATGGCGCGGGTCTTGATCCTGGGGGGCGTCCTTGTCCATCGGTTTGGATTCCGATGACCCTCTTTGGAAGAGAAAGACAGTCAGAACCACGTACATGCCCATCTGAAGAAATTCCGACTCCCAGTTCTCGAAGACGGCTTCCCAGAAACTGCCTGAAGTCAGGAAATCAGATAAACCGGCAGCCGGCTGGCCGTGTGCTTGCTGCTCTTCGCTAAATGTTGCGGCCCCTGAGAGGGTCATCCCGGTGAAGAACACAACGAACAACCCACGTTGACCAGCAACAAGCCGTGGTCCTTAACCCAGTGACGTTTTTGGTCCGTACCGGAGCCTTGGCGACGTTCAGTGGGCCGAAGCATCACCTTCACACCTCCCTTGCATTCCCGCTGTTGCCGTTACCGCTGCGGACGGCGCGACGTTGCAACCACAGCGGTGTTCCCACCACGAGCAGAAGCAGGACCAGGATGATGAACCCGCCTGCGATGAGTCCCGCCAACCGGCCGGCGGTGAAATCGAATACCAAGGTGGCGGAACCTACGATCAACAGCGCCACCCCACCCAGAGCCCACTTGGTAACGATGTCCGCGCTGGAAACCAAGGTGGCTTTAAGGCCCCTACGGAACAACCGCCGGTGCACGCTAACGGGCAGAACAATGAGAACGGTGGTCAGGGCTGCCACCATAACGTTGACCAGGTACAGGCTCCGTTGCCAGTCGTCCAGCTCTTGGAAGCGTTCTTGGAAAGGCAGGGTCAGCAGAAAGCCGCCCAGAATCTGCACACCGGTCTGGAGTACCCGCAATTCCTGGATCAGTTCCATCCAGTTGCGGTCCATGCGCTCCTCAGTGGACTCATTCCTGCCGATCCTGGGAGCCTGCTCCGGCTCGATCATCTGTGCACCTCCAGATAGCTTTGGTGGACGAATGTGGTTTGGTGAACCATTGACTTTGGTGGACGAAGTCCATAGGCGGGGCTACGGTCGAACTGTCAGCATTCCTCGGCCCTTTCCTGTCGGGGGATCCTTATTGGTGCCTCATCGGATTTTCAGGAGGAAGCAATGAACCAGGACGAACACCGCGTAGACCCGGAGAGTGAACCCGGCGGTTACGGCACACCCACTCCTGAGCAAGAGATGCCCGGGCAAGAGATTCACGGGCAAGAGATGCCAGGGCAGGAGATGCCGGATCCGGCCGAGCAGCGGGATACCCCTGAACGGCCCGGCGGGGCGCTCCCCGACGCCGCAGGCGACGAGTTCCCGACTCCCCAGGATCCGGATGCTGCACCACCGCCCTCGGCTACCGGTAAGGGTTAGGGGGACGCTCATGCCGGAGGGCCGCTCCCGCTGCGCTTGCAGCCGTGGGAACAGCCCTCGCGGTCTGCAAGTGGTGTGGCCGGCCCGCCTGGCTCTCGCTTTGACGGGTCAGCCGGACGCGGGCTCTATACCGTATGGCCCCTGCGTCCGGACATAAAGCTCAGCAACCAGCCGATCGCGGCGATGACCAGGAGGATGACCCCTACCCAGAGGAGCCAGTTGAGGGCCTGCGAGAAGCCGCCCACAAGGAGGAGAACAATTGCTACTACACCAGCAATGATCAGAAGCGTATTCATGGTCAGCACATTCCTTTCGAGGGGAAATCTTTGATGAATCGCCGATTTCCGTCTATGCATTCCGAGGTACTTCGATTTAGTTATGCCAGTACTTTGAAGCTTTCCACAGCCCCGAAGTGCCTATTTCATGTATCACGTACCGGTCTTCGCCAAGAGGAGAAGTTCGCCAGCTGTGAACAGTAACACTCCTCATTGTACTACTAAGCATCCTTATGAAAGGCTTATTGCAGTCGTCATTTGATGATTGGGCAGTTGCCGTAGAAAACTTGCGGCACGTTTTTGGCTCACATGAACGTCCATGAGAGGAACACATGAAAGCGTCACAGCAGCTTGCAGACAACCTTCAGATCGTCCTGACCGACCTTATCGAGCTACAGCTCCAGGGAAAGCAGGCGCACTGGAACATTGTGGGTCCGAACTTCCGCGACCTTCACCTCCAGCTTGACGAGCTTGTCCTTGCCACCCGCCAGTTTGCCGACGACACTGCCGAGCGTATGCGTGCACTTCATGCACTGCCGGACGGCCGCAGTGCAACCATCGCCAAGGGCACGCGGCTCGAAGAGTTCCCGGCTGGCCTGGTCAACACCAAGAATGCCGTCAAGTTGGTCACGGACCGTGTGGAACGCGCTGTCCAGACCATGCGGGATGTCCATGACGAAGTGGATGAGGAAGATCCCACAACAGCGGATCTGCTTCACGCTTTTATCTCCCGCCTCGAGCAGCTGGTGTGGATGATCAATGCGGAGATCATGAATGCCGGTGCGGCCGTGACCGATCCTGACGAGGCCTAGAGACCACCGGGCTTGTGAATCACGAGTAGGGCGGAAGAACCGTGCCTCGGCTTAAGCGCAGTGACCTGTCCAAGTCCGGCATTGTCCGGCGCAAGGTAGGGAAAGGCTTCAGCTACCGCCATCCGGACGGAAGCTTGGTCAGCAAGGAGGATCGCCAGCGCATCAATGCGTTGGCGATCCCGCCTGCGTGGACCGATGTTTGGATCAGCCCTTACGAACACGGCCATATTCTGGCCACGGGTGTTGACGGCGCTGGACGCAGCCAATACATCTACCATCCGCGGTGGCGTGAGCGGAAGGACACCGAGAAGTTCATCCGAGCGGCCAAGCTCGGCTTGGTCCTGCCGACCATTCGACGCAACGTCACTGTGCACCTGCAGAACGCCGACGACCCCCGGCAGCAAACCCTGGCCGCCGCCGTCCGGTTTATGGACTTGGGAGCGCTTCGGGTGGGTTCAGAGGTATACATGAAGCAGAACGGCTCCTATGGGCTCACCACCCTTAAGTGCAGGCATGCGCGGGTGGAAGGTCAGGACGTCTTCCTGAAGTTCCCTGGCAAAAGTGGCCAGCTCTGGGATGGGTCCATTCATGACCCCGGTCTTGCCACCTTCCTTGAGCCCTTGGCGCAAAGGCCCGGCAAGGAACGATTGCTGGCCTACCAGAGTAACGGGACGTGGGTTTCCGTGGATGGCCACATGATCAATGAATACTTGAGGTCCATAGCCGGTGAAGCGTACACATCCAAGGACTTCCGGACATGGAAGGGAACTACGGCTGCGGCGCTTTACCTGATCAAATCGGGGGATCAGGGGACACCCCGCCAGGCCATAGCGCTTGCTATCAAGGAAGCCTCGGAGATTCTGGGAAACACGCCCTCGGTTGCGCGTTCTTCCTACGTCGATCCGCGGATCATCGAAGCCTTTCTTTCGGGCAAGTTGGGCGAAGCGAAGCCCACGGAGGCCTCGGTGGCGGCGTTCCTCAACGACTAGGGCGGAAGTCCAGGGGTCGTATCTCCTAGTTTTATGAGTACACTCGTACTCATAAAGCCGGGCGGGTTAACGTTGAGGACTGGTCAATGATTCTGATCGCGATCGTGGTGTGCGAAGTCGCCTTTTGGGTAGCCATTCTTGCCGGGCTCGCAGCACGGTATCTCTTGCGCCGCCCACGTCTTGGCGGAGTTCTCTTGATCCTCGCACCCGTCATCGATGCCGTGCTGCTTGCTTTGGTGGCCGTCGATCTCCTGGGTGGGGGAACGGCCTCATGGCAGCATGGACTGGCGGCGATCTACATTGGCGTTTCCATCGCCTACGGCAAACGCATGGTGGCATGGGCTGATGCGCGCTTCCAGCACAGATTCGCTGGCGGCCCCGCTCCCGAACGCCTCACGGGAACCCGCTATACGGTCAAGTGCTGGCGGGATGTGCTTCTCACTGCGGTGGCAGTGGTCATTGCTGCTGCGACCCTGGGGGCGATCATCCTGCTGGTCAACGATGCCGGGCGTACATCAGCGCTTTCGGACTTCTTCCGTGTTCTGGGAATCATCTTTGCCATCGACTTCCTGTGGGCCCTAAGTTACACAATTTGGCCGAAGAAGCCCTCTCAAGCACGTCCCAACCCCGCTCTCTCACGCTGACCACATGCCTCGGAGAATCGACGCTGAAGCCCGCACCGCTGCGATTGCGGAGGCATCCTTACGCGTCCTTGAGCGTCACGGGCTCGCGGGCCTTTCGGTGCGTGGAGTAGCAGCGGAAGCGGGTATTGCCGCGGCCTCCTTGCGGCGGGCATTTCCCACCCAGCATGCCCTCCGCGAGTATTGCCTGCAGCTCATTGAAGACCGGGTCACTGCCAGGGTGGCCGCCCTCGAGCTATCCGGCCGGGCACTCGTTGACGAGCTTCTGGCGCAGTTGCTCCCGCTCGATGAGGAACGGCGTTTGGAACTGGTAGCCCAAGTCCAGCTCGGTCTGTTGTCGCTGACTGACGGCCAGCTTCGGCCTGCTTCCGTCAGGCTAAGCGACGCGGTGGGGCGTGCATGCCGTGCTGCCGTGCAGATTCTGAGCGACGCCGGCCAGTTCGGCAAGGAACGCGATCCTGAGTACGAGGCGCAGCGATTACGTGCACTTCTTGATGGAATCGCGATGCATGGATTGTGGAGCGGAGAATTGCTGGAATCCAGTCAGGTTTTGAGCATGCTCGGCCAGCATCTCGACGAGCTCGCCGATTAATAAGCCCTAGCCCAGCAAAAGAGCCTGGCGACTCCGGTATCCGGATGTCGCCAGGCTCTTCGCTGCTTTGTTGAGGTGCCGGGCTTTAGTGGGCCACGGCTTTGATGGTGCCCGCTTAGGCGTCGTGGTCCGTCTCGAGGATCTTTACCAGGCTGTCCAGTGCGGCGTCTGCGCCTTCACCTTCGGCGCGGAGCACTACGACGTCGCCGTGGGAAGCGCCCAGGCTCATGAGGGACAGGATGCTGGCGGCGTCCATGGCGTCGTCAGCGGGCTCGCCCTGACGAGCGATGGTGACGTCGATATCCAGATCCCCGGCTGCCTCGGCAAAGATGGCTGCGGGACGGGCGTGGAGGCCGACTCGGCTTGCGATGGTGGCTGTACGTTCTGGCATTAGTGCTCCTTTTTGTGAAGGGTGGCGGTTGCGAGGGTTCTTTGTGGGAAGTCTAGACGCTGACGGTTGCCGGGGTGGCTTCTGCTTCGACCGGCTTTTTCACGGCCCAGCGCTTCAAGGCTATGACCAGCAGGGCGGTGATGACCACGCCTACCGCGATGGACAGGAAGAACAGCAGGAAGTTGTCGATTGCGAAGAAGACGAACAGCCCGCCGTGGGGTGCCTTGGAGGTGACTCCGAAGGCCATGGACAGGGCTCCGGTCACTGCGCCGCCCACCATGCTGGCGGGAATGACGCGCAGGGGGTCGGCTGCCGCGAAGGGAATGGCACCTTCGGAGATGAAGGATGCGCCCAGGAGCCAGGCAGCCTTGCCGTTCTCACGCTCTGCAAGGGAGAAAAGCTTCTTGTCCAGCGTGGTTGCCAGGGCCATGGCGAGCGGGGGAACCATGCCTGCGGCCATGACTGCGGCCATGATCTGCCACGGTGCCTGGTTGGTGACGCTCGCTGCGCCGAGGCCGGCAACAGCGAATGCGTAGGCAACTTTGTTCACGGGACCGCCAAGGTCGAAGCACATCATGAGGCCAAGGATGATGCCCAGGACGATTGCGCCGGCACCGGTCAGGCTGGACAATCCGGCGTTCAGAGCGTTGGTGAGCGCAACAATCGGGGCACCCAAAACGAGGAACATCAGGCCGGACGCCACCAGTGATGCGAGGAGCGGGATGATTACCACCGGCATCAGGCCGCGGAGCCAGCGGGGAACGTCCAACTTGCCGATCTGGTAGGCAACGTAACCGGCCAGGAGACCGCCTACGATGCCGCCGAGGAAGCCTGCGCCCATGAAGCCGGAAACCGCACCGGCAACAAAGCCGGGGGCAATGCCTGGCCGGTCAGCGATGGCGTAGGCGATGTAACCGGCCAGCGCCGGAACGAGGAACCCGAGGGACAGTGCGCCGATCTTGAACAACACCGCGCCAATGTAGGCACCCAGCGGGCCCCAGGCGTTATCCGGGAACTCGGTGGGCAAGTTGAAGATGCTGTTTTCAACCACAATCTTGTCTGCGAATCCGGTGATCAGGTAACCGCCCAGCAGGAAGCCGAGGGCGATCAGCAGGCCACCACCGGCCACGAACGGGATCATGTAACTGACACCGGTGAGGAGCGCACGCTTGAGCTTCTGGCCGATGTGCTCGCCCTTTTCGTCCTCGGCGCGCTCAGCCTGCTCTTCGGCACCGAAGTGCGGAACGCGGCGCGCGTGGGGGTCGTTCGCAGCGGCCAGGGCTTCCTCCACCATCTTGGTGGGTTCATCGATGCCGCGCTTGACCGGAGCGTTGATGACCGGCTTACCGGCGAAACGCTCCTTGCCGCGAACATCCACGTCCACCGCGAAAATCACTGCGTCCGCCGCGGCGATCACTGCCGGGTCCAAAGGCTTGGCTCCGGAGGAACCCTGCGTTTCAACCTGAAGGTCTACGCCCATTTCCTTGGCAGCGGCAACCAGCGAGTCGGCGGCCATGTAGGTGTGCGCAATGCCTGTAGGGCACGCGGTGACGGCAACAATACGCTTGGGGGCGGTAGCCGTCGTCGTGGTTTGTGCGGCAGTAGCTCCGGCTGCGGCTGCAGCCGGCTCGGCGGCGTGTGCAGCGGGCTTGTCAGCCAGTGCGCCGTCAACGAGGTCCACAATGTCCTGCTCGGTTGCTGCTGCACGCAGCGCTGCCGTGAAGTCCTTTTTGATCAGCGAACGGGCCAGCTTGGAGAGCAACTTGAGGTGCTCCTGGTCCGCGCCGTCCGGGGCTGCGATGAAGAAGATCAGGTCAGCGGGGCCATCCTTGGCGCCGAAGTCCACCTTGTGCGACAAACGCGCCATGGCAAGGGCTGGTTCCTGGACTGCAGCGGAGCGGCAGTGCGGAATGGCAATGCCACCGGGGACGCCAGTTGCGGTCTTCTGCTCACGGGCGAAGGCATCGGTGAAGAGCCCTTCAACCTCGGAAGCGCGGCCGGAGGCGGCAACTTTGCCAGCCAGGACGCGGATGACGTCGGCAGGGGAGTCGCCCAGGTTTTGGTCGAGGGTGACCAATTGGGTTGTGATCAGCTGGGTCACTGTGAGTCCTTCTGGAGGGCCGTGATGGTTACGGCTTGGGGGGTTGTCTGGTGGACTGCCGGGACAGTGGAGCCCGGCAGCGAAACAGCAGCGGCACCGTGTGCCACAGCTTGACGAAGGCAGTCCTGCGCGGACCCGCCTTGGGTTGCAGCCAGCAGGTAGCCGGCCAGTGAAGAGTCTCCGGCGCCCACAGTGCTGACGGCTTTGATGGGCGGATGTTTGGCTAGCCAAGCTCCGTCCGCCGTCACCAGGATTGCTCCCTTGGAGCCGAGCGTTGCCAGGACGGCACCTACACCGCTGGCGACGACGGCATGTGCGGCTTCAGCGGCTTTGGCCGGATCCGCTTCCAGTTCCTCAGCGGTGGAGACGTTGGTGAAACCGGCAGCGACGGCAAGCTCTGCGAGCTCTTCCGCGTTCGGCTTCAGGAGGTCCGGCTTTCCCGAAGCATCGCCCACCAGAGCGGCCGCAAGCGGTGCCCCGGAGGAGTCAATGGCGATGCTTGGTGCGGCCGTTCCGTCCGCTCCCGACCGAAGCCGGCGAGTAATGGTGGCGTAGAAATCCGCAGGCACTCCTGGTGGGAGTGACCCTGCGAGAACCACCCAGCTGGCGCCACGGGAGCGGTCCAGCAGCAGCCCGATCAGGGCTTCCTGCTGTTCGCCGCTCAGTTCCGGGCCGGGCTCGTTGATCTTGGTGGTGACACCATCCGGTTCGGTGAGGGTGACGTTACTGCGCAACGCCTGGCCGATGGGCAGCGCTGCAAACGGAACCCCGGCGTCGTGAAGTCCTGAAAGGACTGGATCCGAATCAGCGCCGGGCAGAACGGCCAGGGTGTCCAAGCCGGAGGCTACCAGGGCCCGTGAGACGTTGACTCCCTTACCTCCGGATTCCTGGTGGACAGCCACTGCGCGCTGCACTTCGCCGCGGGCCAAAGCGGAGGAAAGCTCCACCGTGCGGTCCAGGCTGGGGTTGGCGGTCAAGGTGATGATCATGCGATCACCACGTCAACGCCGGCATCGGCCAACGCTGCTGCGAGTTCCGCGGACGGTTCGCCGTCTGTAATCAAGGTGTCAACATCCTTCAAGTTGGCGAACTGGACGAGGGTTTCGGCGTCCAGTTTGGAAGAGTCGGCCAGGGCCACCACCCGGCGGGCGGAGGTGACAAAGGCAGATTTGACTGCGGCTTCCTCGGGGTCAGGAGTGCTGAGTCCGAAGGTTGCGTGGATGCCGTTGGCGCCGACGAAGGCGATGTCCGGGCGGAGTTTGTAAGCCGCTTCCACGGTGGACTGCCCGACGGCGGCCTGGGTCAAACCGCGGACACGGCCGCCCAGAATCTGGAGGGCTATGCCTTGGGTGGAGGAAAGCTTGCCGGCGATGGGAATGGCGTGTGTGATGACCACCAGCTCGTCATTTACGTTGCCGGATGGTGCCTGCTGGGCCAGCAGGTCCGCGAGTGTTTCCGTGGTGGAACCGGCATCCAAGAGGATGCTGCCCGTGGTGAGTTGCGGGATTAACGCCAGCGCTGCTTGGGCAATGCGGACTTTTTCCACCTGACGCTGCACTGCGCGCTCAAGAATGCTCTCCTCGCGGGTGCTCAAGCGATCCGAAGGGACGGCGCCGCCGTGTACTCGCCTGAGATTGCCGGAAACCTCCAGGGATGCAAGGTCCCGGCGAATAGTTTCAGTGGTGATGCTGAAACGGTCGGCGAGGTCCGTGACGCTCACCCGTCCGCGCTCTGCGACGAGTGCGGAGATCAGTTGCTGGCGCTCTTCGGCGAACACTTACCCTCCATTGGTCAAGCTGCTTAGCGGTGCAGCCACATCCGTGACTGCTGTCACAACGATGTGGAATTGCTTGACTCTATCTTTGTTTATGTTGGTAAGTCAATAGAAATCAACATAAACACAGATTGATGGGGTGGCGGCCAGCGGAAAGCACCAAAAAAGGGGCATGCCGCGCTCCCTGTAGCGCGGCATGCCCCTCGTTCGGATCCCCACTGGGGGATTTAGGGGATCCGGTCTTTGGTGTTCACTGTTCAGGCGGTTCCGAGGCTTGGTCGAGATCCAGGTCCAGGTCCAGGTCCGAATCCTGGTAGTCCCGGTCCGGGCTGCGGGCCGAGTCCTGGCCCGGGAGTGGGCTCCGGAACGGGTGGTGGTCCTGGCTCCGGCAGCGGAACGGGCTCAGGCGTAGGCCCGGGTTCCCGGGTGGGGTCCGGTTGCGAGGGGTCCGGATGCGCTGGGTCGGGATGGGACGGGTCCGGATGGGACGGATCGGGATGGGAGGGGTCCGGTGGGAATTCGCCCATGATCAGGCACTCCCTTGATGCGCGCTGTGCTGGGGCCGCAGGCTCTCAGGGACAGCGGAGGGGTATTTGCTGGAGTCCCACCCTGATCCCGGGTAGTCGATGGGCAGGTTATCCGGGTCCGGGGGATCCGGAAGCCTGCGTTTGCTGGTCCTGTTCACCTTCCCAGCGGTGGCCGGTGGCTCTTTTCTTTGCGATTCCATGTGCCTGCTGCCCCTTTCGGTAGCTCCGGAATTCTTGGTGTCACCCCTGTGACTGTGCTCTTCCCGCCGTGAGGTTTCGGCGTTAGCCGTCTCAGTCCGGGATTTCCATGCGGAAGCCGCAGTGACATCCAAGAATGCGGGTGTTGATCAGGACCTCGTACATCCGCAGCTGCGCTCCCGGGGTGAGAACCAGGGGCGCTTGGATCCTGCGGAGCTCACAGCTTTTGGTCTTCATGGGTTCGCCGCAGTGGAGGTATTGGCCGCCGAACTGCAGCACGCCTTGCGGCCCGCCTGGGCGGTTCACCACGGCAGCCACCCGGCGTACTGAGGCCACGTGTTCGTAGGAGTACCGGCAAGCCTGGCATTCGTAGGAGACGTCAACCATGTTCGGTGCCGGCGGATAGTGCGCCTGGATGGAATTGACCAGAAGATGCTGATCCGTAGAGCAGTGCGTGCACCAAAGCGGTTCATCAGGTGGTTGCTGTGCTTCGTCCGGAACTCTGGACGCTGGCTGAGCCGGCATGGGTCTGTACCTCTGCATCAAAAATGCGGAATGCCCGTCTGCATGAGCTGGAAAGCCTTGGTCCTCAGTGGGACTATAGGTTGATTGTGCACATAGGTGCACGCCAGATGCAAGGATTCTGTTTCCATTGCATTGGGGGTGACGAGTTGGCTCCGGACGATCGTAAAATGAGGCATGGACGAAATGAACGTTGATTTTGCGGCGCCTGATACTGCGCCTGCACCCGACGATGTTTCGGTGCCCGAGCAACTGCAGGACCTGGTGATAGACAGCGAAGACGTGGGCGGCTTCCTGCATGAACTTGCGGTTTTTTCGGCATCGGCAGTGTCGCAGGCTGTCGGCATGGATGTGCTGTGTGGTATCACCCTGAGTCGTCGCCGGCGCACAGCTACGATGGCGGGAAGTACACACGAGGCCCGGCTGATCGATGAGGTGCAGCAGGCTTACGGAGATGGGCCATGCTTGGAAGCCATGCGGAGCCACGGTACCCAACACGTTCCCGACACCTCTACAGAAGACCGGTGGCCGGAGTACTGCACTGTGATTGCAGAGCGCGGCCATCTCTCAGCACTGTGCGTGCCTTTGGAATTGGATGAGGGGGCCACCGCGGCCCTGAACTTCTTCGCCCCGCAGGCACACGCTTTTGATGACGCCACCATCCGCTCTTGCGAGCTTTATGCCAGTCAGGCGGAGCGCTCGCTGCGGCTGGCTGTGCGCATCGGAGTGAAGCAGCAGCACGCCGAGGATCTCCAGGATGCCATGCAGACGCGGACGTCCATCGACCTGGCGTGCGGGATCATTATGGGCCAAAACCGCTGCAGCCAGGAAGAAGCCTTCCAGATCCTCAAGAAGGCCTCCAGCACCAGAAACCAGAAGCTGCGCGACGTTGCGGAGTCTTTGGTCAAGAGCGTGGCAAAGCAAGCTCCCATCGCCCATTTCGACGCCTAGGAGAGTAGTTCCAGCCATTCATCAGGAGCCTCATCACTTGTGACGGCTGCCACTAGTGAACTACATTCATACTTGGGTTAAGCAGATAGCCCTTGGAATCTCATGAGTTGGAGCCATCCACGATGGTCCAAGAACTGCACTTTTCCAGCCGTGGCCCTTTTCGGCCGGCTTATAGCGTGCCTCCATGCTGGTTCCTTGAAGTACCCAAAGGAGAATGGCAATGACGCTTGGTTCCCCGATTCCCGCCCCGAAACCTGCACGACGGCGGGCACCTGCAACTGTAGATACCGGAGCACGGCCGTGGTGCACCGTGTGCGATACCGATTCCTACATTTTTGTTGAGACAGTTGTGGAAGCAGCACCAAATCAGTCGGAGATTGTTGAAGTCAGCTACACCTGTAGCGAATGCGATACGTTTTACGCCCACTCGGTGCGCCTGGACGCCTTGGTACCAGCCATTCAGAGCGAATTTCTTTCGACATCAGCGGCCGGCCTGTGGTTCAGCTGCACCCACTGCGGCGATCCCATGACGTTGGGACGCCCTACAGAACGCGTCATTGAGGCGCCCCGGACCACTGATGATCCGGACAGTCCCAGCCTCCTTGAGGTGTACCTGCAAACGCAGGTGCTCCATTGCCGTTGCGGTTTCCAAATGGAGGTTCCCCGCCACGTTGGATAATCGCCGTCTCTAATTAACTCATCGGTGGGAGGGGTGGCTATGCGAACGTTCGGCGTAGAAGAGGAATTGCTGATCGCTGATCCCGGGAGCGGACTGCCTTTGGCGTTGGCCGCCGGAGTTTTGGATGCGGCCACCCCCGCTGACGTGGATCTAGACGCTGAAGGCGGGCCTTCGCTGAAGTCGGAGTTCAAGCAGGAACAGATCGAGGTCAATTCCCGCCCTTGCCGGAGCGCCAAGGAACTCATGGCTGAGATCCGTCTGGGACGAGCGCTGGCTGACTCCTCAGCCCGGGCTGTGGGGGCCAGGGTGGCAGCTTTGGCCACCCCTCCGGTTTTTCATGCCACTCCCACCGCCGGCAATAAGCGTTATGCCGCCATGGGTACGGAGTTTGGCCTGATTTCCCGCGAGCAACTCACCTGCGGCTTCCACGTCCACGTTTCCATCGAGTCGCCGGACGAGGGCGTTGCCGTGCTGGACCGGATACGGCACTGGCTGCCGGTTCTGTTGGCTCTGAGCGCGAACTCCCCGTTTTGGATGGGCGTGGACACTGGGTTTGCCAGTTACCGGACCCAGATATGGAACAGGTGGCCGACGGCCGGACCTATGGACGTTTTTGGTTCAGCAGCCGGTTACAGGGCCGTGTTGGCGGAGCTGTTGTCCACCGGTGTCCCGCTGGATGAGGGCATGATCTATTTCGACGCCCGCCTGTCCAAAGGCCAGCCCACGGTAGAGCTTCGAATTGCTGATGTTTGCCTATATGCCGAAGACGCGCTCACCATTGCGGTCATTGCCCGTGCCCTTGTGGAAACGGCGGCAAGCCAATGGCACCAGGGGGAACCGCCGTCGAGCGCTTTGACGCCGGTGATCCGCATGGCCAACTGGAAGGCCAGCCGTTTTGGGGTCAACGATCAACTGCTCCACCCCCTCGAGCAGGCACCTTATTCGTCTGCTGATGTTCTTGGTGCCCTGCTGCGGCACGTCCGCCGGGCCTTGACGGAATCCGGAGACCTTGCGCTCGCGCGTGCCGGGGTGGCGAACATCCTGCGGCGTGGAACCGGCGAGCGATTGCAGCGGCAGGCCTACGCCCAGCGGCTGCGGTTGTCCGACGTCGTGTCAGCGGCGATTGCCTCCACCCACCAGGACGGTGAGCGTTCGAACGCCGGCCTGGTGTCGCTCTGAGGCTGAAGAAGCAAATAAAAAGTACGACGCCGGAAGGTCACCTCGGTGATGCAAGGCCACCTTCCGCCGTCCGTACTTCGAGCGCGTTTGGCGAGTGGCTAGCCTTGGTTGATGCGGATCATGTTGCCGGAAGGGTCGCGGAAGGCGCAGTCGCGCGGGCCCCAGGGCTGGTCGATCGGTTCTTGGAGAACCTCGGCGCCGGATGCCCGAAGCTTTTCGAAGGTGGCGTCCAGATCATCGGTGCTGAAGACCAACATGGGCATGACGCCCTTGGTGAGCAGTTCCTGGATGGCGTCGCCGTCCGCCTGTGAGCGGCCTGCGTGCGGCGGGGAAAGAACCAGTTCCAGATCAGGCTGGGTGTCGCTGCCCAGAGTGACCCAGCGCTGGCCGTCCGAGCCGACGTCGTTCCGGACATCGAACCCTAGGGCGTCCCTATAGAAGGCGAGCGACTCGTCGACGTCGTTGACAGTTACGTGTGCGTATTTCAATGAGATGTTCATGAATCCCACGCTATTGCAGCTATGAAGCGGGCGCTTCTTCAATCCTGCTCAGGTTCTTGCCGCCGGATCTTTCCGGGCGCGTGTGCTGCTTGGCGATGCAGGTGGGCATGGCTTTGACGGCGTGGTGTTCCCGCGAACGGTATTCGCTGGGGTTGATGCCCACGATCTCCGTGAAGCGGGTGCTGAAAGAGCCAAGGGAGGTACAGCCAACTTCCATGCAGGCGTCCGTGACCGATGTTCCTGCCCGGAGCAAGGCCATGGCCCGTTCGATCCTCCGGGTCATGAGGTAGTTGTAGGGGGATTCCCCATAGGCGGCTTTGAACTGCCGGGAGAAATGAGCCGGCGACATCAGGGCGCCGGCTGCCATGGTGGGCACGTCCAGGGGACGCGCGTACTCGCGATCGATGAAATCGCGGGCGCGCCGCAGATGGGCCAGGTTGGCCAGTTCCTGCGGAGTCATGCGCACAGTCTACTAGGCTCGTGCCCATGGAATCAGTGGTGTGGTCGAAGCCCGAAAACCAGCGCAAGGGCACGCCTTTGCTGGTGATGATGCACGGTTATGGCACCAGTGAACAACGTATGGTGAACCTCTTTCCGCATCTTCCCACCGAGTTCAGCTGCGCGGCGCTGCGGGGCCCCAAGGTGATCGGGGACGATTATGGCTGGTTCCTGCTGGATTACTTCCTCACCAATGACTTCTCGGACGTCATAGCGTCCACCAACGCGGTGTTTAACTGGATTAATTCCGTCAAGGACAACCACAGCAGTGTGAGCTTGTTGGGCTATTCGCAGGGCATGGCCATGGCCAGCACGCTGCTCCGTTTACGGCCCCAAGCTTTCACGGCAACTGTGGGCTTGTCCGGGTTTGTCTTGGACAACGATCTCCTTGCCTTGAGCGAGTCTTTCGACACCCCGCCGCCCTTCTTCTGGGGGAGGGACAAGGCCGATCCTGTCATCAATGAAGATGCCATAGCCCATACCGAGGAATGGCTGAACGCCAACGTTGCGTTGACCGCGAGGAGTTACCCGGGAATGGGTCACCGGATAGAGCCTGCTGAGCTGGTGGACGTCAGTGCGTTCCTGAAGTACTACGTGCTGGGATAGGGATTCGCCGCTCTAAACACTCGTTTAGTGAGATTTTCGTCACAATCCCGTCATCGAGAGCACTCTATTGAATGGCGAAATTGTAAGCGCTTACACTTTTGGCGGACGCTCCGTTGCGGGGCGAAAGCTACGTAGTTCGTCAAGGACGGAGAGGGTCGGGGCCGTGATGGGTGCCAAATCTTCCGTGGGAGAATATTTCGGGGCCGCGCGCCGACGACGATTGCCGGAAACCATGAGACCGGATTGCCCCTGGCCTTGACGCGCCCAAGCTCCTGCACGATACCAAGTTCATCGAACGCAAGACCATGCGCCACGAGCGCTGAACGGAACAATGCATATGACTGATCTTCGTAATGCCTGGACTGGCGCTTCGGCGCTGCTGTTCGACCTCGACGGCGTGCTGACGCCCACTGCCGTGGTGCATGAGCAGGCGTGGCAGGAGCTTTTCGATGGCTACTTGGCTGGTACGGGCCATCCACAGGGCTACCGGGAGAGCGACTACTTTGATCACATCGATGGCAAGCCTCGCTTTGATGGTGTCCGTGATTTCCTGACGTCCCGCGGAATCACGCTGCCCGAAGGCCCGGTGAACGATCACCCGGATAACCAAACGGTGCAGGGCCTGGGCAACCGGAAGAACGCCATCTTCAACGGGATCGTGAACTCCCGCGGCGTCGAGCCGTACGAAGGTTCCGTGAAGTTCCTCAACGCCGCGGTGGAGCTGGGACTGAAGGTGGCAGTGGTGTCCTCCTCCCGGAACGCGCCGGCGGTCCTCAAGGCAGCGGGCCTTGACCACCACTTTGAGGTGGTGGTGGATGGCCAGGTCGCTGCCGGCGTCGGACTTCCCGGTAAGCCGGACCCCGCCACCTACGTCTACGGCGCGGAGTTGCTGGGCGTACCGGTGCAGGAATGCATTGTGGTGGAGGATGCAGTTTCCGGCGTCCAGGCCGGTGCCGGTGCTGATTTTTACGCCGTGATCGGCGTGGACCGCGGCGCAGGCAGGCAAACGCTGCTCGACGCCGGCGCCACGCTTGTGGTGGACGACCTCAACGATCTTCTCTGACCCTACTTTCCCAAAGGACCTCAACCGCCCATGGCACTCATCAGCTCCGATCGGCTTCGCTTCCCCTGCGAGCCCTGGAAGCTCGTGGAGAACATCCACGTCCCCGGTGACGAGGGAACGCTGGAGACGCTGTTCGCTCTCGGCAACGGCCACCTTGGCATTCGTGGCTCGCACTCGACGCCCGGGGACGGCGAGCTTCCGGGCACGTTCGTCAATGGCTTCCATGAGATCTGGGACATCAAGCACGCCGAGAATGCCTACGGGTTCGCCCGCACCGGTCAGCGGATCGTCTACGTGCCTGATGCCAACAACTTCACCATCTCCATTGATGGCGAGGCCCTGAGCCTGGCTGAGTCCACCGTGTTGGATTACCACCGCAGCGTGGACTTTTCCACAGGAATATATGAGGAAAGCATCACGTGGGCTTGCCGTTCAGGCGCCACTGTCACCACGCTGGAGCGCCGTGCTGTGGGCTTCGATTCCCGCGGCTGCCTTGCCCTGGAATTGTCCCTGACTTCGGATCGGATAGTGTCCGCGGACATCACCTCCGGAGTGGTGAATCGCCAGGATCAGCCTGTGGAGGACCACTCGGTGCATGATCCGCGCCGCTCCGGCCGGCACGCAGGAAGGGTTCTGGTGCCCCTGCACCTGCAGGGCGCGGACGGCTCGCTTCGCCTCGCCTGGGAAACCTCCGAATCACGCCAGCGCGTTGCCATGGCCGTGGACCACTGGATTTCCGCGGAGGGCCAGCCGTTTGAGACTTTGGTGGCGGAGGACGACTCCTCCGTGCGTTACGTTTTGGCCATCCACGACGGCGACACTTTCCGCTTGGAGAAAACGGTCAGTTACGTGGTGGCCGGCGCCTCGGACGCCGAAGACCGCGGGGAGAGCCTGGCAGCCGAAGCCGAAGCGAACCTGGTGTCCTTCGCTGACATCCTGGAGCAGAGCAAGGCGCACTACAACCAATACTGGACCACAGCCGACGTCTTTATTGGCGGTCAGCCGGAGATGCAGCAGGCCGTCCGCTGGGGTTTGTTCCAGCTGGCGCAAGCCACAGCCCGGGCCGGTGTTGCAGGTATCCCGGCAAAGGGTGTCAGTGGTTCCGGCTACGAGGGCCACTACTTCTGGGACCAAGAGGTCTACCTCCTGCCGTACCTGACCTACACCAACCCTTCCGGTGCAAGGAAAGTGCTCGAGTCCCGGCATGCCATGCTGCCTGATGCACGTGTCCGGGCCAAAGAACTCAGCGTTGACGGCGCACTGTTCCCATGGCGAACCATTAATGGCCTGGAAGCCAGTGCGTACTACGCAGCAGGTACGGCGCAATTCCACATTGCCGCGGCCATTGCATTCGCAGCCAACCGTTACCAATGGGCCAGCGGCGATGACAGCTTCAGCGGCGAATTGGGCGCCGATCTGCTCATTGAGACCGCCCGCATGTGGGCCTCGCTGGGGTTCTTCGGAAAAGATGGAATGTTCCACATCCACGGCGTTACCGGCCCGGATGAGTACACCGCAGTGGTTAATGACAACCTCTACACCAACGTCATGGCGCGCTTCAATCTGCGTGCCGCGGCGGCGCTGGAGCATGAGGGAGTCGCCGAGACCGAGCGCATGGTGTGGCGGCAGGCGGCCGAGAGGATGTCGCTTCCCTACGACAAACACATTGAAGTCTTCAGCCAGGACAACGACTTCATGACCCTTGAGCCCTGGGACTGGAACACACCCAAGTCCAAGTACCCCCTGCTGTTGAACTTCCACCCTTTGGTGATCTACCGGCACCAGGTCCTCAAGCAAGCCGATACCGTACTGGCCATGTTCCTTCAGTGGCAGGACTTCACGGCTGAGGAAAAGCAGCGGGCGTTCGACTTCTACGATCCCATCACCACTGGCGACTCAACGTTGTCCGCGTGCGTCCAGGGCATCATGGCGGCCGAAGTTGGATATGGCGACGTCGCGTTGCAGCACTTCACCGATGCTCTGTTCATTGACTTGGATAACTCGCACGGCAACACGATTGACGGGGTCCACATCGCCTCCACCGGCGGCATCTGGAGCTCCTTGGTGTGCGGGTTCGCCGGGATGAGGGACCAGGGCGAAGTGCTGCGTTTCGATCCCCGCCTGCCGAGTGAATGGGAAGGATTGTCCTTCCGGCTCAAGGTGCAGGGACGCCTCTTGGCCGTGGACCTGGCGCAAGGTTCCATCGCCCTGACTGTGGTGTCCGGAGAAGGCTACAGCGACGAACCCTTGCATGTTGATGTGCGCGGACAGGACGTCACTGTGGGTGCGGACGTCGTCACGGTGCCGCTGGACACTGTTCCGGTCCCGCCGCCGTCGATCTTCCCCAGCGTGTTCCCCACCGCGAGCCTTCCCATCATCCGGTAGGCATGACGGAGCCATGTCACGGCGACCGCGACGTGTGGTCCTCAATCAGGCCACTCGCCGCGATCTCCCGTAACGAGTAGATTGCCTTGGCTGCGGAGTCCTTGTCCTGGAAGGAGATGGAGAGTGCCAGTTCCGTCCCGTCGCCATCGACGAGGCGGACCCGGCAATCACCACCTGATTCTTCGAACAATTCAAAGTGGCCGGCCATCTAAGCGGCCCCCCGTTCAGGACCTTCAGCGGGCACTGTTGCGGCGGGTACTGTTTCCACCGGAACTGTGTCCTCTGGGATCCTTTGCAGAACGGCAGCGTTTCGACGCCGGTCCAACTCGCAGTTGATCAGCTCCAGCAGCGCTTGGGCCGGCTCGGACAGATGGTGGGTGTCCGGGGAACCCAGTTGGTCGCAGTGCAGGAGTACGTGGCGGATCCGTTCCAGTTCCCGCGAGGGCACCAGCGGCCAGCGGTGGAACAACTGCCTCACGGCAATGGCTCCAAGAAGGGCATCGGGTTTGTTGGATCCTCCGTGGTTTCCATGGTTTGCGGCTGCTCTTCGTCGAGCAACGCTGGCCGCGGAAGTGGCGACCCCATGAGCCAGGAGAATGTCTGACTTGAGTGAATTGGGGGCCAAAGAGGACCTCCCTAATAAGTGCGAAGGAAGCCGACTGCGTGACTATGAAAGTAGCTTACAGAATGTGAGTTATGTCATGTCAATCATTACGGGACGTATCCGCCGTCGTGATGTGCGGGCCGGCCACTGCGCCTGCCACCTGCCGCAGAAGTGCCGCCCCCGCGCTGGGGGACGGCACTCCTGCTTTGTTGTGTGCGGTTACCCCGAGTTTGTTACCCGAGGTGAATGTGCTGGGTTTCTCCTGTTCCGCTGAACGTCCTGCGATCGATCCGAATCAAAAGCAGGGCGATTGGGACAATCAGTATGGCCACGGCGGCGGCCCACAGGAACACCAGCGAGTAGCCCGAAGTCAATGCGGCCAGCGTCCCGCCACCAGCTGCGGCTGTGGCCGCTGCCGCGATGGTGCTGAAAAGCGCGATGCCCAGCGAGCCGCCGATCTGCTGGGAGGCGTTCACAAGCGCACTGGCGACGCCGGCGTGGTCCTTGTCCACTCCGAACAGTGCCAGGTTTTGCATGGGTACGAACACCATTCCCAGGCCGACGCCCATCAGGATTAGCGCGGGGAGCAGGTTGACGGTGTAGCTGCCATCCGGCGTTACTTGGGTCAGCCACAGCATGGCCGCTGCCATGAAGACAGGTCCCAGTGCGCTGGGGATTTTCGCCCCCAGCTTTGCCAGGTTCTTGGCAACCAGGCCTGCGGTGATAATCAGGACAAGCGTCATGGGCAGGGATGCGATTCCAGCTGCGAACGGCGCGAAGCCCAGAACGATCTGGAGATAGAAGTTGATAAAGAGGATGCCACCAATCAGTACGGCGCCGGCCAGGAATGAGGCCAGGAAGGCGGCGGCGCGGTTGCGCTCGGTTGCAACCTGCAGCGGCAGCAGGGGGTTCTTGACCCTGCGTTCGACGGCGACGAACAGGACCAGCAGGGCAACGCCCGCGGCGATGAAGCCCCAGGACTCAATAGCATCCCACCCGTGTTCGGCGTTGGCGAAGCCGTAGACCAGGGAGCCCAGGCCCAGTGCTGCGAGAACGACGCCGGGCCAGTCGTATTTGGTGGAGCCGCCGGCTTTGCTTTCACCCACCAGAGTCCATACGCCTATGAGCGCGATGACGGCGATGGGAACGTTGACAAAGAAGCACCAGCGCCATGAGACGAATTCGGTGAGGAATCCGCCAAGCAGGACGCCCGCGGCTGCGCCCACCCCGCTGATGGAGCCGAAGATGGCGAAGGCAGTACCGCGATCTTTGCCGCCCGGGAAGGCCACCGCCAGGAGCGCCAGCGCTGCCGGGGCGAGGAGTGCGGCAAAGATGCCCTGCAGTGCGCGTGCTCCGATCAGCTCCCAGGGCTGCTGGGCGAGCCCGCCGATTAGCGATGCGACAGCGAAACCTGCCGAGGATGTGATGAACGTTCTTTTTCGGCCCCAGAAGTCTGAGATCCGACCACCCAGTAGGAGGAAAGCGCCAAAGACCAGGGCGTAGGCGGTAACTACCCAAGCGCGTGTGGAGTCGTTGATGCCCATTTCGATTTGAAGACGGGGGAGTGCCAGGTTCACGATGGTGCCATCCAAGACCACCATAAATTGGGCAAGAGCAAGGAAGGGCAGGGCCCTCCAGCCGATGCTCTTTCTGTTGTCATCTCCGGCCCTGGCCCCGCTTTCGGAGCCCGACTTTTGGAGCAATTGTGATCCCACGCGTCACCCATTCATCTAAGTAGTAATACTTATGAAAGTATAAGTACTTTAGGCCATGGGTGTAAGCCGCGAACGCGTGATCTTGGTCCTAGTGGTTGGGTTCCGGCGCCTTTTCAGGCTCGGCCAGGAACGAAGCCAGATGCTCCAACGCTGGAAGCGCGGCCGCGATCCGTTCTCTTTCCTCAGGAAGCAGCCTCTCACTGGCTTTGTTCAGTGCCTCAGCCCAGCCGCTCTCCAAGAGCGACTTGATGCGTTTCGACTCGTCCGTGGGGTGGAGGGAAACATACCGCTTATCCGTTGCATCCTTGACCCGGGTCACCAAGCCGGCAGCCACGAGCTCGCGCAATTGCATACTCACATTGCTCAGTTGCCGGCCCAGGCGCGCGGCCACCTCAGCCACTGTGACGCCGGGGTGACCGTCGATAACCCTGAGGATCTCCAGAACACCGTTGGAAATGGGGCGAAGTCCTGTCTGATTGAGCGACTTACGCCGAATATCCGACGAGATATCGATCATGCAGACGGCCAATGCCACCTGATCCACTGGCTTTTCTCCCATTCGTCAAGCATAGGCGTGCCGCTTAGTTGCACCGGGTTTAGGAAACTTCCGCAAGGGCATTAGGGTCTGTGTGAACATCAGTTGGGGCTTGCGCCCGCGGAGACGTGGGGGCTTTTGGGGGAAGTAATGAAGTACGCGGTTCGATCCATCCTGCTCGCGGTAGTCCTCACTGCGGGCCTGGTTAGCTGTACGTCGCAGCCATCCGGGGAGGAGCCGCCCCCACCGGCGCCTTCGGCCACCGCTGTTCCTGCCGCCGTCGAAAAAGCCTCCCTCACGGGCGCCAAGGTCACCGACACCTTCGGGAATGTGGACTATTACACGGCGGTGGACGGCGATACCTTTACCACCGTGGCAGAGGCTTTTGGTCTCACCACTGGGAAGATCATGCAGTTCAATGACATTCCCATTGGGACGGAGCTCAGTCCAGGAACCAAACTTCGCCTGATCCCGGCGCCCGGCCCCGTCACGGGAGCAGGGGGCGAGGCTACCGTAGACGCCCGAGGCATCCCCACCAACTACCGGATTGTAGAAGGGGATACCTTGGCTGGAATCTCCTATCGATTTGGCATCACCGGCAAGCAACTGGCGGAGGCCAACAAAGTTCCCTACGTGTACGAGGTTGGCAACGCCTATTTCATCAGCACCGATCGCCTCATCCAGTTGCAGAAAAAGCCCGTGGACAGCAGGTCAGGAACCGGCCCGACGGTCAACAACTCCTTCGGCCAGCCGATCTTCTACACCACCGTAGATGGTGATTCCTTCGACGGCCTGGGCTATAAGTTCCGGTCCACCACGGAGCAGTTGCTGAAGTACAACCCTGCCCTCTCAGCTGAGAAGCTGATCCCTGTAGGGGTCAGGATGCGATTAATGCCCGGCGAGATGCCGATCCAAGGCGCCCGCGGCAGCTTCACCGCAGATGCCGACGGCATACCTCAGACCTACACGACGGCGGCTGGAGACAATGAAGGCCAAGTCGCCTTCCGCTTCAGTGTTGTGGACATCCGTTCGGCGAACAGGCCGCGCACCGGGACGGACGGCACCTGGTATGAGTTCACCGATCTGCCTTCGGGCGAGCTGGCCCCCGGGCAGACCATCAGCATCGCGCTGAACAAGCCCATCAATAAGTAGACCCGCTCAATAAGTAAACCTGCTCAATAAGTAAACCTGCTCAATAAGTAAACCTGCTCAATAAGTAGACTTGACTCATGACCCGACGCTTCGCAGTCCTGTCCGCCGTCCCATTGTTGTTGTTGCTCGTAGGCTGTAGTGCCGTCGAAGAAGCAGCCTCTAGCGCTGCCAGTAACGCGGCATCGAAAGTCGCTACTGCCGCTGCCGATGAGGTCACCAAGCAGGTCTGCGCCGTGGTCCAGGATGGCTTGGTCAGCGTCCAGGACAAGCAGTTGCTGGCCGGCTTGGTCGCCGCGGCAAGCTCTGCCGGTGTACCCGCTGAAATCACGACACCGTTGAACCAGATCGCTGAGGCCGGAGATGAGGTTCCGGCGGAGTCGGTTCAGGCCCTCAAGGATGCTTGCGCCGCCTAAGCCCCCGCTAAACCCTGAACCCACTCCGCCTAAAGGCGGGAGCTGATGCACGCCGCTTTCCTAATTCGTCTCCGCGAGTCCGTCCATGCCAAACCCTCGCCGCGGATCCGTCCATGCCAAACCCTCGCCGCGGATCCGTCCACGCCAAACCGTCAATGCTGATTCGGAATGCGTTATTGCTTCTGACGATGTTGGCTCTGATTATGGCCCATTGGGGTTGGCCCTAGCTGGTTCATCGGAGGCCGTCGAGGCATACTGATGCCCTGGCAGTGGAGGAGCCTTGGATTGGTAGGCGTGCCCGGTGGGAGTCCTGATCTCCACGGTGTGTACATTTCCTGACGCGGACTTTGCGGACCAGCCCGGGTTCTCCTTGATGTGGTTGCACGCTTCGCAGAGCCCGGATCCGTTCTCCGATGTGGTGGAGCCCCCGGAATGCCACGCGATGACGTGGTCGATGTGCCTAATGGGCGCGTCGCAGTAGGGGGTTCGGCACGTGTCGTCGCGGACTTCAATGAAGCGACGCAGATTGCCTTGGAACAGGCGTGCCTTGGAGTCCATGCCCAGTAGCTCGCCCTGGCCGGGAGCTGTGTAGAGCCGGCGAAGCCAGACGCGGAAGCCATGATCTGGTTCGCCAAGCCGGAGTAACTTCCGGGCCCATTCCGCCGGGACGATTCCGTAGCCTTTGAGCCGTGCTGGTTCGCTGTCACCTTGAAATAACGTGCGGTCGGTCATGACAAGTTGAACTTCAACCCCGCTGATCCCGCTGGCGGTGCCGGTGACGCGCTCGACGAGGGTGTCGGCCATGAGTTGGCCGCGGGTGCGGGTGTCGCCGCTGGACCGGGCGGAGTCAGCGGCGCGCGTCAGTGCAGCGTAGGCGGCGACGCCTTGGGCCACGGGCAGGAGGGCGGTCAGGTACGTCATGGTGTCCGGTGCCGGGCGCAGGCTCACGGTCCGTTGAGTGGCGGCGTGACTGGCGCGCCGGGCAATGGAGTGGGGGTCGCGCCGATAGGCGGCAGCTTTTACGGCGGCGACGATAGCTCGATCCCCTTTTCCCTCAAACGTCCCGGCGTCCGGGGCAAGTTCCTCATCCACCGCGGCCCGGTCCTCAACCGACAGGCACGCGGTTTCCTTGACCAGTAGTGTGGTGCGCCATTCGCTCAGCTGGCCAGTTTCGAGAGCCGCCATGGTGTGGGGCATTTCCGCCACCAACGCCTTAGCCAACCCGAGCAGGCGGGAGCCTTTGTTGGGAGATTCCCGCCGCGCCAGCGCTATCTGCGCGGCCACCCCCTGACCGCGTTCGGACACAGGAACACCGGCTTTGGCCTGCTCGGCACGTTGGGCAAGATCAAAAGCCACAGCTGCCCTGGCCTGCAAACCGGTAATGGCGGACTTCAACTCCTCCAGGCTCCGGAGTTGATCGACTAATTCGCTGCTTTGGTCACTCAGGCGGATGGCGCCTAGGAGAACGACGACATCAGAAACCCGCACGTTCGATGCGGCTGTCCTTCCAGGGGGTGCAGGAAGGAGCGTGACTGTGTCCATCGCCTGGCCCTCCCGCATGTGCTCCATATGCCCACTCTTCCAGCGAGCTAGATGGGCCAGAAGGCCCAAACGCGCCTATGTGGAAAACCGTCGGCACAGAATTCAGCACTCCGGAAAATACCCGGGCATCCGTCGAATCCAGCGTTTGTTCGTGGGCCCGACCGTTGTGCGGGTTGCGCAGCGAAGGGGGCTGGGTTGCGCAGCGAAGGGGGCTGGGTTGCGCAGCGAAGGAGGCTGGGTCGCGGGGAGAAGGAGGCTGGGTCGCGGGGAGAAGGAGAGCGGGTTGCGCAGCGAAGGGGGCTGGGTTGCGCAGCGAAGGACCGCGGGAGCCGCGCGCCGTCGCAAACGCTAACGCCGTCGCAAACGCAAACGCCGTCGCTAACGCCGTCACAAACGCAATCGCTAACGCCCCGCCATAACCGTCCGCGTCCGCACTGTGATGGCGGCACCTAGGACAAAGGCAGCAGCGACAGCCGCTGCGATCGCCGTCGGAAATGACTCGGGTGCGTCGGCGCTGCGGCCCACAGTGATCCACACCAGGCCCCAGGCGATCGCAGCCGCCAAGGCAAGCCGCCCGTGGCCCTTGATGGCCAAGGCAACCCCGACAAGAGCAACCACCACCAGTACGCCCACGGACCAGATTTCAGGGCGCCACCCGAAACCGCCAAAACCCGCGGCCTTCAACGCCGCTGCGATGTTGGCGCACACCGCCACGCTGGTCCAACCCAAGTACAGCCCCAAAGTTCCATCAACAACAATGGCCTCAACCCAAGAACCGGCCCGGCTCTGGCTGTAGCGGAGGAACGCCATCACAAGCGTCACCAGCAAGGCAAGGATCACCACAACGCTGATAAGAAGTAGGCCGGCCTGTACGGATAGGATCCAGGCTGCATTGAGGATCATGGAGAGGGCTACGATCCAACCGAGGGAGCGTTGACGGGCTGAGGAACGCTGGGACGGAAGCCATTGCCAGACTGTAAAAGCGGCAAGCCCGGTGTAAACCAAGGACCAGATGGAGAAGGCCGGGGTTGCGGGTGCCAGAAGCGTTGAGTCAGCGGACAAAGCACCTCCTGCAGCCTGGGCAATGGGGGTTCCGCCGAAGACTCCGACGCCGATCATGGAACCGACAACGCAGATCACCAGGCTCACGGTGACCGCGATTTGCCGCCTAAGATCCGGGCTTTGGGTTTTCATCTGCTGAGCCTCTTTCCTTGTGGGATGTGCTGGGTCATGCATTCAGCGGGTACGTGACTTAGTATCAAATTGCTAGTGCATCAAGCTTTACGCTTATCGAAGGAACATCGGATGGATTCGGAAGTCCACGCAAAGGGCTATTGGTATGGCAAGGACCCAGGTCAGAAGGCCATTGCCATTGAGGTTCTGAACGCTCTGCGGGATTACCGCGCCTCCGAGCAGGCCATGCGCCGCCGGACACGCTCGTCCATGGGGATGGGCGAAAAGGATCTCCTTGCCCTGCGTTACCTGTTTGAAGCAGAAGCTTCCGGCAAGGTGATGAAGCCCAAGGATTTGGGCGACAAACTCGGCATAACGTCAGCGTCCATGACAACCCTGATTGACCGTTTGGTGGAGTCCGGCCATATCCGGCGCGAACCCCATCCCACTGATCGGCGGGCGCTGATCTTGAAGGCAACTCCGGGTTCGGACCAGGAAGTGCGGCACACCCTGGGCGGGATGCACCGCCGCATGCTGGACGCTGCCTGCGCATTGGATCCCGAGGAATCCCGGATAGTGGTGGGCTTCCTGCAGCACATGCGCGAAGCCTTGGACACCATCGATGAAGAGCCCGGGGAACCAGCCCAGTCATGATGTGAGGCTCCACTGCAGGATGAAGATGAGCGTCACCAGGAATCCTGAACCGTAGTTGAGCCAGATGAAGCGCCGCCACGCCACGTTGGTGCGCGCCGCCGTCGTATCCGTCACGTTCCAGTACCGGGCGCAGTTGATGATGTACGGGACGGCGATGATCGCCGCAAGCGGACCGGGCCACGGCGTGGCCAGCATGGCCAGCCCCGCAACAAGCCAGAGTCCGACGGCGAGCCTCACCGTCCGGCGGGCACCGATCACAGTTGCTATGGAACCTATGCCGGCTTCCCGGTCGGGTTCGATGTCCTGCACGGCGCCGAAGGCATGCGCGGCCATGCCCCACAGGAAGAACGCTGCCAGCAGAATGATCAGCCCTGGCGTCACGCCGGCACCGGCCAGCGCCAATCCGACGACTGCGGGACTCACGAAGTGCGTACTGGACGTCAACGAGTCCAAGATCGGACGTTCCTTGAAGCGCAGGCCGGCCGCAGAGTAGGCCACCACAGCGAAGGCGCTTACGGCCAAACTGATCCAGGCAGCGGGTCCTCCTGCGAACGCCAGGACCAGCAGGAACGGTACGTTGGTGATCGCCGCGAGCCATAGCATTGGCCGGTGCAGGTGCGGCTGAAGCAACGCTCCTTCAATGCCGCCTTTGCGCGGGTTCTTCAGATCGGACTCGTAGTCAAAGACGTCGTTGATGCCATACATGGCCAGGTTGTAGGGGATCAGGAAGTAGAAGGTGCCCACGATCAACACCCAGTCGATTTCCCGGGTGGTGAGGAGCATGGCGGCGGCAAACGGGTATGCGGTGTTGATCCAACTGACCGGGCGGGACGCAAGCAATGCCTGGGAGAGAAGGCCTTTGCGGCCCGTGCCTGAGTTCCCAGGGCGCTCGCCGGCTGGATCAGCTGGGCGCTCGCCGGAACGTTCGCGCCTCAGCCACATCCACAAGCCAGGCAATGCCACCACGCCGGCCAACGGGTACGCGAAGTCCTCGATGGGTGCCAAGCCGATTCTGAGCCCAAGAATGTGGGAGGCGTCGTAGTGGAAAAGCTCCATGCCGATCATGACGGAGTCGAACACGGCCGTGAGGACAGCGAGCGCAGCGAACGCCAGGCCAACGGCTTTCCAGTGCTGGCCGGACTCACTAGGTTTACTGGACTCGCTGGTTTTAGTGGACTCAGGTTTACTGGCTTGGCCCGGTTGGGCGCCCGCGCGGGCAAACAGCAGTCCGGCCACCACGGCTGCCGCGATGAACGCGAGCGCGAGCCACAGGTACGTCATGCGTGCTCACGCTGCCGTTCGTCGTTGCTGCGCCCGCCCGGAACACTTCGCTTGCTTGCGAAGGAATCGAGCAGCCGCCGTGCGCCCGTGTAGAGGACCATGGTGCACAGCACCAGGAAGAGCAGGAACACAGGTTCCTCTATGGGCAATTCGGGTGCAAGCAACAGGCCCGTGGCGATTGTTCCTTCGCCGCGCAGGAAGATCCCCAGCCCGATTCCGGCCAGGTCCCAGCCGAGCAGGAACAAGACCCCGACGGCGGTCACGATTCCGGCCGCTTTGGCGTCCCGCCAGAAGAACAGCTTGAAGCGGTGATCGAGCAGGAGCATGCAGGTGATGCCGAGGAGGAGCGAGACCAAGTAGAGAACACCCATTAGCCAATCCTGCTGGATACTGGCTTCGCGGTGGTAGGGCCGGTGCTGTGATCGCCGCGGATGCGCTTCAGAACCAGTTCGGCGCTGATGAGGCACATGGGCACGCCAACCCCTGGTGCTGTGGTGGCGCCTGCGTAGTACAGGCCCCTCACCCGCTTGGAGGCATTCTGGGCACGGAACATTGCACTCTGTTTGAGCGTGTGTGCCGGTCCCAGCATGCCCCCGCGCCAGGAGTTGTAGTCCCGTGCGAAGTCGGCCGGGCCAATGGTGTGCCGGGCAACTATGCGTTCCTGGAGGTCCGGGATGTTGGCCCATTGGGCAATCTGGTCAATGGCGGCGTCCGCTGTCCGTTCGATCAGGGCGTCGCCGCTGCCATCGGCCCCGCCTGACCCGAGCGTGGGATCGGCGGGGATGGGGACCAGGACAAAGAGGTTCTCGTGGTCTTGGGGTGCCACGCCGGGATCGGTGGCGCTGGGTTTGCAGACGTAAATGGAGGCAGGGTCCGGAATGCGTGGATCTTCACCGAAGATTGAGGCGAAATTGGCTTCCCAATCGCGGGTGAAGAACAAGGAGTGGTGGGGAAGGTCCGGCAGTGAACCCTTCACTCCCAGCATCACCAGGACAGCGCCGGGTCCGCTGGTGCGGCTCTGCCAGTATTTTTTGTTGTAGCTCCGGTCCCGGACGCCAAGGAGCTGGGTTTCTGTGTGGTGCAGGTCGGCGCCGGACACCACTTGATCGGCAACGCTGTAATGCTCGGCTCCGGAGTTGTCCCGCCACTTGACGCCGGTGACTTCCCGGCTGTCCTTACCGGTAAACCATGCGGGAAGATTCAGGCCATCAAAGCGCCCCAGCTTTGTGGGGTGTGCCGCCTCGCGGGTGGTGATGGTGAGGGCCTCGGCCCCTGTGTGAATCCTGACGCCGGCATCCAGGGCCAGCGCTTCCAAACGTTCAACCAGAGCCCAGAACCCGCCCATGGGGTACTGCACGCCGTCGCCTAAGTCCAAGGCACTCATCAGGTGGTACATCGCCGGAGCCGCAGAGGGGCTGGTGCCCAGGAAGACCGCCGGGTATCCCAGCACTTGCCGCAGGACGGGGTGCTGGAACCGGTGGGAGACGTACTTGTCCAGTGGGGTAAGCAGCAGTTGGGCGAGCTTGGGCAGGCTGCGGACCACTTCGGGTTGAAGCAGTGCCTGCAATTTGGTGAACGGGTTGTAGAGGAAGAACCGTTCAGCCATGTCCGTAGTGTGCTGGGCGGAGGCGAGGTAGGTCCGCAGTTTCTTGGCGCTGCCGGGCTCAAGGTGTTCAAAGGTGTCCAGAACCTGTTTGCTGCCCAACGGGATGGTCAGCGGGTCCGGCCGCACGCCGTCGTGGTTTGGTTCGCTGAAGATGCGGTACGCGGGGCTCAACGTGCGCAGATCCAACTGCTCTGCGGTGCTGGTCCCCAGCAGCTCAAAGAAGTGATCAAAGACGCCGGGCATCAGGTACCAGGAGGGGCCGGTGTCCCAACGGAATCCGCCGCGTTCGAGGCTGCCGGCGCGGCCGCCTACACGCTCGCGCTGTTCGAGGAGCTGGACCTCGTGTCCCCCATGGGCGAGGAGTGCGGCGGTGGCAAGCCCAGCAATGCCACCGCCGATCACTACTGTCCGGGTCATCGGTTCAACTCCATCCAGGTTGAGGCGACGGCGCGGGCCGCGAGTCCGGCTTTGACCGCATCCGGTACGCGGACCCGGGAGCGGTAAAGCTCGTCCACGGTGGTCTGTTCGATTTTGTCCGTTAGTGCTTGGAACAATGCAGAGGCGCTGCGGACAGCAGCCCGGGCGTCGCGAGGCAGCATGGGGATAACGGCGTTGGCGTCGGCCAGCTGCGCCCGGATGGTGCGGACCCACTCCATGCGGTCCTGATCCTCGAGGAGATCCGAGGTGCCAAGGTAGCTGCGGCCCAGGCGGGTGGTGTCATCTGCCAGGTCCCTGAGGAAGTTGATGTTCTGGAAAGCAGCGCCCAGCCTGCTGGCGCCGTGCTCCAAAGCCGCGGCGTCGGCGTCGTGAATTTTCTCGTCCCGCATGAAGACGCGCAGGCACATCAGCCCCACTACCTCGGCGGAACCGTGGACGTAGCCGTCGTGGGCGTCGGCGTCGAAGCGCAGCTGGGAGGGCTGGGAGGCCGCACCAAGATCCATGCGCATGGAGTCGAAGAAGGGGTCGATCAGCGTGTGATCGATCCTTGCGGCACGGGCTGTTTGGGCGAAGGCGTGGATGATGAGGTCGCTGCTGTAGCCGAGCTGGACTGCGCGGTGGGTTTCATCGATGAAGTGGGTCAGGGCATCACACTGCTCCTGGTAGCTGAGCCCGGCCTCGGCTGTGACGCCGTCAACCAGTTCGTCCGCCACCCGCACCAGTGCGTAGATGTTGCGGACATGCTGGCGGTGCCTGGGGCCAAGCAGCCTGCACGCCAGCCCGAACGAGGTGGAGTAGGCGGAGATCACCTGGTTGGCGGCAAGCTCGGCCGTGCGCGTGAAATGCGTCAACGAGGTGTCCGTTGCGACGCTCATGACTGCCGTCCTTCCAACTGCCCGGCGAGATCGAGCATCACGTTGCGGACGCCCTCCGGGATGGTGCTGGTCAGTTGATGATTGAATGCCTGCATCTGTTCCTCGATGAGATTTTGGACAAATGCCTCGGCCCCGCAATCGGTGAGATGCCGGCGGAGGTGCTCGCCGTCTCCCACGCTGAGCTCGGGCCTGCCGAAGAAGGGCTTGATGTCCTCCCACGCCACGGTGGTCCGGGCATGCGCGATGATGGCGGTCTCCTTGCCCTCACGGAGGTCTGAAAAGGGATCCTTGCCGTGGCGGCGAGGATCCCCGAACGTGGACAAAAGATCGTCCTGGAGTTGGAAGGCGAGGCCAAGGTGCCTGCCGGCTGTTGCGAGGGCATTCTCGACGGCGAAATCGGCGCCTGCCAGCGTGGCGGCGGCACGCAGGGGCAGTTCGAACGTGTAGGTCGCGGTTTTGTAGCCGCACATCACCAGGATGGTTTGAAGGTCCGGGGCAATAACGCCGTCGCCCAGGCCCACATCCAACTGCTCGCCGGCAACGGTCTCATTGATGGTGTGTTCCAGAAGATCCAGGAGCCGCAGGCGGAGCTCATGGGGAAGGTCTGCGCGGGCAAAGGACTGGTGGGTGGCGGCGAGGAGCATATCGCCCATGAGGATTCCGCCGGTCTGTGCCCAGTGGAGGGCGCCTCCGGCACGGGCGGTGTCCGTTCCGTTGGCTTCCACACCGGCGTTCCCACCGGCTTCGGCAAGTAGGGAGCCGATCAGGTTGGGGTGGCCGCGGCGGACGAGGTCGCCGTCGATCACGTCATCATGGAGCAGGAAGGCATAGTGCAGGAGTTCGATGGCTGCGGCGATGCTGATGGCGGTTTCGCGTTGGGGCGACCGTACCGGCTGCAGGGCATCATAGGTTTCCATCAGCAGCAGGGGCCGCACGAATTTTCCGCCCAGCACATTCTGGCCCGCGAGCTCCCAGAGCCTAGAAAAGTCCTGGCCATAGGCCGTTGCTGCGCTGGCCCTTTTACCGATCAACCCACTGAGTTCGTTTTCGATCGCCGTGCAGAGATCGGTCCGGCCACGGATGGTGTTTGAGGTGATGGTCATGCGTCCGCCCCGGCTTGGAGCGGCAAGGCGTCCGCTTGGAGTAGCTGAGGAAACTGCAATCCGAGCCAGGGGCTGAAGGCTGAGGGGGTGTGTTCCAAAGCGTCGGCGAGCAGCGCGGGGGAGATCCAGGCCCAATCCGCAACCTCGGCGGGATTCGGCTTCAACACCCCGGTAATGCGTGCCACGTACACGGGACAGACTTCATTTTCCACAATCCCGGTGGGATCTACCGCCCTGTACCGGAAGTGGGGGAGGACCAATTCAATCCGGTTGGCCTCTACTCCGAGTTCAAACTGTGCCCGCCTGAGTACGGCGTCCTCGAATGCCTCGCCGGGACCTGGGTGGCCGCAGAAACTGTTGGTCCATACTCCGGGCCACGTCTTCTTTTCAGGCGAGCGGCGGGTCAGGAGGACTTCGCCTGCCTCGTTGAGGAGGTAGCAGGAAAAGGCGAGGTGGAGGGGAGTGTCCAACGTGTGCACTCCGGCTTTGGGTGCCTCCCCAATGGGTGCTCCGGCGTCGTCAAGGAGGACCACCATCTCTGTCGCGTTCATCTTGCGCTACCTCCACACCTTGATTCTGCCTAACCTGAATATTGCTAGACAAGCTAGAAGAAAGGCTACCATGTAGGAAGTTGGGTGTAACATACCAAACATGTCCAGATCCCCAGAGATACCTGAAGAAGCCGGGACCCCGGTTTCTGCCGGAATCTATCATCTGGACGCTAACGATCCCCATCAGGAACTGGTGGATCGCTCCGGCCTCTCCCGTGGGGACATTGAGCAGATCAGCGAGCTCATGGCAGCGCTCGGGAGGCTGCGAGACGCCGAGGAGCGGCTCTCCGATGCCTCCCTCAGGTATATGAAGCTCAACCAATCAGACATGCGGGCCCTGCATTACCTGATCATTTGTGCTAACCACGGTGCTATTGCCACCCCCGGTGCAATCGCTTCGCAGCTGCACATCTCGACGGCGTCAACCACCAAGCTGCTGGACCGTCTGGAACGCGCGGGACACGTCACGCGACACGCCCACCCCTCCGACCGCCGGGCACTGGCCATTGCCATCACGCCCGAAACGCACGCAGCCGCGATGGAAACCGTTGGCCGGCAGCATGCCAAGCGGTTCCTGGCGGCCGCACGCCTCACTCCGGCGGAACGTGAAACGGTGATGCGCTTCCTCGATGACATGGCGCGGGAGATCGAAGTCTCTGATGAAGCGTGGGCGGCAACCCAAGCCTGACCGGTTTGGATCCACACCACGTGCTTGGATCCACACCACGTGCTTCAGGGGATCAGTACAGGAAGATCGGCAGCCAATCCCTGTTGTGCGCATGAACCAGGGCCAGGAACAGCACCAGGTCAAAGAGCAAGTGCACGGACACCACATACGTGAAGGACTTGGTGAGCTTGAACGTGTAGCCCTGGAGCAGTGCGAAAGGGAACGTCAGCAACGGACCCCAGGATTGATAGCCGATCTCCCACAGGAATGAGGAGAACACCACCGCTTGCAGGAGGTTGGCCAGCCAGTCCGGAAAATGTTGGCGCAGTAGCGTGAACGTGGTGCAGATGAAGAACAGTTCGTCCCAGATCCCCACGGTGTTGATGCCGAGGAAAAGCCGCCAGAAGATCTCCGGGTCCGAGGCATCGGGCCAGTTTTGGTAGACACCAGTGCGGATCAGGTACGCCGGCAGGATGAAGTATCCGAGCGCAACTACGCCAACGAGGTACAGCTTCGCGGCCAACGGCCAGGTGCGGCCGGTGTTGACGGGGAATCTGATGATGTCCTCGCGGTAGCCGAACCGGGAAACCAGCCAGGGGATCAGCACGGCCAAGGCCAAAGCGCCGCCCATGAGGGCCATATGCTCAGTGCTGAGGTCAGCGTTGAGTGGCACCAGGCTGAGGATGGTCATGCCTGCTGCGATCAAGGCAAGGTGCCGCATCAGGCGGTGATCGATGAACGCCGCAACGAGCACGCTGGCGATCAGCAGGCCGTAGCCGAGCACCCCATTGCCCAACGCAAAGAGCGGCACGCCGGACAAGGAAAGCAGGGCCGCAGGCAGCAGCTTCCACGTCAGGGTGGTCCGGGGCAATTCCGTGGACATGGATCTCACCCCTCAAGCATGTCAGGGCTGGAAGATGCCTTGAAGGTGGCGCAAGGCGTTTTCCCTTGTCAGGAGTCATCGCCGTGTCTCAGATATACCGATTTTCTCTGTAAGATTCGTGACAGGGCCCACACGTCTTCGTGGAGGCTATGTCATGGCTGGCTCTGCCAGTGGGGGACACACAAAGGAATAATTAATGGCTCAAGACGCGGGCTCTTCTCAACCGGAAAGCGGCAGCTCACCGAAGGATGACGCTGTGGAACCACAACCCGGCGAGGATATGACCATGCGCGAACAAGTGCTGGACATCATCGAATCCATCCTTGCCGACAGCGACTCCCGGAGCGAAAGCGTCAGGAACAACCTCCGTGCGCTGCTTGAAGCACGCCCTGACGATCCCGAGCGCGTTTTGTTGGAACACTTGCTGGAGACCCGAAAAACACCCGGTTCAACGGTGAAGGTGCCGGTCCAGCGCGAGCACTCAAGCCTTCACCTGGAGTCTCCGGACACCGCCCGGACGGTATCCATTCCCGTCAGCCACGAAGTCCGCGAAGGCATCCAGTCCATCCTTGCGGACAAGCTCTTGCTCACAGCTTTCCAGCCCGTCCATGCCCTCCCCGGCGGCGAAGTGGTGGGCGTGGAGGCATTGACCAGGTTCGTGGGTGAAGACGGCGCCGGTGCCGATGTCTGGTTCAACGAAGCCGCAGCGGCCGGCTTGGGAACAGAGCTTGAAATCGCGGCACTCCACTGCGCGCTGACGGCGGCCCACGACGTCCCCGAGCACATGTCCGTTGCACTCAACCTCACTCCCGCAACCTCCAGCGACCCCCGGGTGCGGAACGTGCTGGCCGCCGCCACCCTGGCGCCGGAACGGATCATTGTTGAACTCACCGGAAGCTTGGAAGCAGTAGAAGGACAAACCGGCGCCGACGGCTTGGGCCCTTTGCGTGCACTGGGCTTGCGCCTGGCCATCAGCGCATCAGGCGCCGCGTTGGTTTCCATGGAACGGATCGAGCGGCTCCGTCCGGACATCATCAAGCTGGACCGGCACTTGATCGAAGGAATTGAAAGCAACGACGGACAGAAGATCCGGGCCAAGGCAATCGTTGAGCTCGCACGGGAAATCGGGGCGGATGTCATTGCCGAAGGCGTTGAAACAACCGCCGAACTGGATGAAGTGACCGCGCTCAAGGTCACTGCAGCGCAGGGATACCTCTTGGGCCGACCGTCCGTTCACCCTTTGGATTGGTCTGCTTGGAGCATCCGCGCGCAAACGGAAGCACAGCCCGCAGGATAGCCAACTGCCCGGCATTTGGGTGACTCGCGTAAAGTGGCATGCGGGGGTTTTTCGGTCCCAAAAAATCGGGGGACTGCTGAGGCAGGGACCCACCTAGCCAGGAAGTTCTTCGTTGATGGACAGTTTTTTCAGTACGCTCGCGGATATTCGCGATAAAACGATCCCAGCGAGGTTGGCGGCACGCTTGAACTCTCCGCGGGGCCTTTTGTGGGGCTTCGTGGTGATCCACCTGGTGTTCCTGGTGTTCGCTGCTGTGCTTTCCCTGCGCGGGGAGGCCTTCAGTGACACCTTCATTTACCGGGAATGGGCGCTGGCGGGGTTCAATGAAGCCAACCTGACCGGTGGCCCCAGCCCGTGGGTTTACCCCATCCTGGCACTGATTCCCATGGGCCTGGCAGCCGTTGCCGGCCCTGGCCCGTTCTTCTTCCTGTGGGTCCTGTTCACAACACTCCTCAATGGCTGGGCGGTCCTCAAACTCACTGACCGCGGCCGGAAGCAGGAAGCCATCCCGGCTGCCTGGTGGTGGCTGGTCTTCGTTTTCCTCATGGGCTGGTTGGGCTTTGCCCGCGTTGACGGGCTGACCGCTCCCATTGTTCTTGTGGCCCTTGTTTATGGCGTCACGCGGCCCTTCGTCGCATCCATCCTGCTCAGCGCTGCCACGTGGGTGAAGGTGTGGCCGGCGGCTGTGATGCTGGCCTTGTTCGCGGTGGTCAGGAAACGCCTGCATGTTGTGGCGGCAGGAATTGCGACGACGGCGGTGGTGGTTGGGCTGGCCGCGTCAATCGGCGCCGTCCCCAAGTTGCTGAACTTCCTGACGCAGCAGGGCGATCGCGGCATGCAGCTCGAAGCGACGTTCACCACGCCTTGGCTCTGGTTGTCTGTCCTGGGCGTTGGCGATTCCCGCATGTACATGAACACTGACATCAATTCCATGCAGGTTGATGGCCCCGGAACAGCATTGATGTCCGTGCTGATGCAGCCCCTGCTGCTGCTGGCTGCGGCGGCTGTGGCCGGATTGACCTTCTGGGCCCTGCACCAAGGCAAAGTCAACGGAGGTGTGGACCGCACAGAGCTCCTCCTTGCCGGTGCCCTGACCCTGGTGACCGCCTTCATCGTTTTCAACAAAGTGGGTTCCCCGCAGTTCATGGTGTGGCTCGCTCCGGCCGTAGCCGTGGGGCTTGCGCACAACTGGAAAGAGTGGCGGGTGCCGGCCACCATGCTGATTGTGATCGCGATTGCCACCTACTTCATCTACCCGCTCTTCTATGATGCGTTGAGCCACAACAACCCCTGGATGGCGCTTGTCCTGACCATCCGTAACGTCCTGTTGGTGGTCCTGTTCTTCTGGTCAGCGCGCCGTTTGTACTCGCTGGGCCGTAAGCCCTCTGTGGTCACCGCACCTGCGGGCAAGGAGCACTAAGATTTCCGCGACGTTCTTTGACCAGCTGGTCCATGTCCGCAACAGGGTCCTGCCTCCCGCAGTTGTAGCGTGGTTCGCGCGCCCCTCCAGCGTGTGGTGGGGATTCGCCGCGGTCCATTTCTATTTCCTCTGCTGGATGGCATCCTTCTTCCTCAGCGGCAACACTTTCAGTGATACCGAGCAGTACCGGCAGTGGGCCATGGACGGTTACAACCCGGAGAACCTCGACGGGAAGATCAGCCCCTGGGTTTATCCGGTGCTGGCCCAGATTCCCATCTTCCTGGCCGGTATTGCGGGGCCGGATCTCTACCTGCTGATGTGGACCCTGGGGATCACCGCCCTCAACGCACTGGGTCTTTGGTACCTCACGCGCGGCCCGCGCCGGGTCACCGGGATAGCACCGGCCTGGTGGTGGCTCTTCTTCACCGTATTCATGGGATACCTCAGCTTTGCCCGCGTTGAGGGCATCACTGCCCCGATCGTGCTCATTGCGTTGATCTGCGCAGTGCGGAGGCCCGTTGTTGCTTCTGTTCTCCTGAGCATTGCAACGTGGATCAAGGTGTGGCCCGCCGCGGTGCTGGCGCCCATGATCATCGCGTCCAAAAACAGGCTTCAGATGGTCGCAGCGGGGGCGGGCGTTACCGTCGTCGTAGGTCTGGGAACGTACCTGGCCGGTGGCTTCAGCCACATCCTGGACTTCCTGATCAACCAGGGTGAGCGCGGCATGCAGCTGGAAGCCACTTTCTCCACTCCCTGGGTGTGGCTGAGCGTGTTCAATATTGCCGGCTCCAAAATGGCGGACAACACGGCCATCAACTCCACCGAGGTGTACGGCCCCGGTGCCGAGGTTGCCGCGTTCTTGATGCAACCGCTGCTGATTGTTGCTGCGATCGCTGCCGCCATCCTGCTGATCCGTGCCCTCAGGCGCGGGGCAGAGCGCGAGGAACTGTTCCTCGAAGGCGCCCTGATGATGACCACGGCGTTCATTGTGTTCAACAAGGTGGGCTCGCCGCAGTTCATCATCTGGCTTGCCCCGGTGATCATTGCGGGCCTGACCCACCACTGGGACCGTTGGAAAGTACCGGCCGCCTTGCTGATGGCCATTGCCATCACCACGTTCGTGATCTATCCGCTGTTCTACACCCCTTTGATTCACGCCCACCCGGTCATGGCGGCGGTGCTGACCACCCGGAACGTCCTGTTGGTGGTTCTTCTCTGGTGGTCGGTGCAGCGGACCATCGAACTGGGGCGGCGCGTGAACCGCGACGACGCCCCGGTGGTCCCCAAGGCGCTTTAGCGGAACGTTCGCGGGCGGTGGAGCAGGCGGCGGTCCGTCTGCCCCACCCACCGCGACAACTTGCCTTGGACCAGTAGCCTGCGGGTGTGGATGTCCAAGAACACCAGGTAGAACGCAAACAGAAGAGCTATGGCGAAAGCCAATGAGGACAGGTCAACGGAGACCTCCACAAAGGACCATACGGAGAGCTGGTCCTGCGCTCCGAACACCACAAAGAACGTGACGCCCACATAGAGGGACCGCATCTGCCAGTCGTCCCGTATTCCTGTCACAGCCAGGAAGGGCACGAACCACAGGATGTACCAGGGCTGAATGATGGGGGAGAGCAGCACGATCGCCGCGAAGGCCAGTGCCATTCTCCGGACTACGCGCGAATGGTCTCCGCGGAACATCAGCACCAGGACCAAGGCCACCCCGCCCCACTTCATGGCGGCCCGAAGGATGTCCGCCATCGCGTTGCCGGGCAGGCCCAAGGCGTTGCCAAGGAATTCGATCTGCTGGCCCAGGAAGCCCGAAGGGGAGTATCCCGTAAACCCGGGCGTGGGGTCCGTAATGGCCCACGCCCAGCCCAGGCCCAGGCCGTAGGGGATGCCGCTGACCACCAGGATGGCAAAGCTGATGCCCGCCGTGGCTGCCCAGATGCCGAACCTTCGCGGCCAGGAGGCGCCAGCACCTGCCCACATCAGGCCAATGAACGGCAGCAGCAAAACAGTGGCCGGTTTGATGCCAATGGACAGTGTTACCAGCAGGATTCCCAAGAGCGGCCGCTTGGTAGCGGCGAAGTAGGTTCCGGCTACGGCCAGGCCCACCATGATGGCGTCGTTGTGCGCACTGGCCACGAAGCTGATGAGGAACAACGGGTTGGCCACCGCAATCCACAGCGCCCGGGCACCGTTGATTCCGTGCAGTTCCGCAAGTTTGGGTACGTACACAACACACAGCAATACCCCGCCAGCTGCCAACAGCCGGAACAAAATCACTGAAAAATCAGGCTGGGCGCCGGTGATGGCAACCACTGCATGGGCCATCCACAAGAAGTACGGACCGTAGGGCGTGCGGGCTTCGGCCCACGCCGGGTCCGCACCCAAGGCGAACCAGTTATTCAACGCTGAAATGCCAACGGCGTAAGGGTCTTGCCCCTCCATCATCAGCCTGCCCTGGCCTATATACGCATAGACGTCACGCGAGTACACAGGAACGGCAAACAGCAGCGGAAGTGACCAGGCGCCGATCGCGGCCACGATCGTTTTGAGGGAGCTCCCCTCCCAGCTGCCCATCCGCTGCCCCAACCGCAGCCAAGACCGCACCAGCAGCATGGCACCTACTGTCAGGAGGACCGCGGAGATGGTGACACCCCATCCCTCGGTCCGCAGGGCAATGACTATGGGGTGGCGGATCATGGGGGAACCGTTGGCGATCCAGCCGATGCCGATGGAGCCGGCAAACATGAACAAGGAACCAAGGAAGCCCTGCAGAATGGCCGGATACGCTACGGGCTTTGTTGCCGGTGATGCTGGTTGGGGGGCCTTGGTTGCAGTGGGAGCGGGCTTACTGGCGCCCGCCGAGATGTCCGGGAGTGGGGTGGGGGTACTGCCTGCCGTCATGACTGGTCTGTTCCCCCACTCACGGTATGGCGCTCTGAGAATGAACGCGGACTGAAGCCGAAGAGCTTGTACTTGCGGCAAGTGAAATTTTAGCGTCGATCCAGCCAACACCACCACAGGCGCGGCAAAGGGTGACGGACTGCATATCCGCGCCACCCCTGGGACCTGCTATTTCAAGCCTCCCGTGGACCCTGACCGAAATATGCTCCTGGCGGCATACCTCCGCCGAACACCGGGCCGGGCTCCGGACGCTTGGGGTGCCTGCCGTCGTCGGCATTTCTTTGCGTCAGGCGGCGGACCACCCACGGGAACAGGTGTTCCCGGGCCCAAATGATGTCCCCCACCCGTGCCTCACGCCAGCTGCGCTCGGGCAGGGCCTTGGGCGTCAAAGGTTCCAGGGTGTGCCGGACGTTCAGGGTTTCAAGGACCATGATGGCGATGGTGTGCTGGCCCAGCGGGGAGAAGTGAAGCCTGTCCGGGTCCCACATCCGGGGATCCGTGAGTTGGCGCAGAGCCCAAAGATCAGCGATCACGGCATCATGACGGGCGGCCACTACGCGGAGATTCTCGTTGTAGATGGCCACCTTGCCGCGGGTATGGCCCAGCACGGGGGTTGCTCCCCAGTCCGGGCCGGTGAAGAGCACTATTGTGGCGCCGGTGGCAGTCAGCCTTTCCACGCCCGCGTCCAGCTCGAGGGCAAGCTTGTCCGGATCACTCCTGTGGAAGAGCACGTCATTGCCGCCGGCGTTGAGGGTGATCAGGTCAGGTTGCAGATCGATTGCCGGCCCTACCTGTTCCTCCAGGATCTGGTGGAGGACGCGCCCGCTGATGGCCAGGTTCGCATAGGCAAAATCCTCGTGCCCATTGCTCAGTTCTTCGGCAACCCGGTCCGCCCAACCGCGCAGGCCACCAGGGCTCCGGGGTTCAGGATCGCCCAAGCCCTCGGTGAACGAGTCGCCCAGGGCCACATAGCGGCTCCACGGATGCGGGCCGGCCCCCGCACGGCGGGAAGCTCTCTGGGACCGGTCGTTGGAGCTTGCGGCGTTCATGACCCCATAGTGCGCCTAGCTCCACGGTTTTCCTAGATGATGCCCTTCAGAACGGTGATCATATGGTGCCTGGCCGGGAGGTTTGGGCTGCGCGAAACAGTTCCATGGCGTCCAGCTGTTCCGGTGGTCCGTATGCTCTGGCTGAGACGGCTGCCAGGTGGGTCGCGTTGGCCTCCACAGGGTGGACGTTAAGCTCATGCACCAGCGGATGGTCCGGACAAACAGTCCGCACGGACCCTGGGCGTCCTCTGTCCGGAACCAGCCGGACTGCCGAGGGCGGGACGGTCAGGCCCAAGCCAGCGGCCTTGAGGGCAGCCTCCTTTGCGACCCAATGACGCATCCGCTCCCGCAGGACAGGTTCGCCTGTTGTTTCTGCTGCGGTGGTGGTCACAGCAGCGCTCGTTGCAGCAGCGGCCGGGGTTGTTCCGGCTTCCAGGGTTGCTGCCGCTTCCGGGGACAGGACGTAGTGGTCAAAACCGTCAAACAGGCGGGACGGCACGCGTTCAATATCGGCCCCAATGCTGGCCAGAGCCGGACCAACAGCCGCCATCACCATGCCGTGACTGCGTGAGAGGCTCAGCGAGGCCCCCGGCAGCACCGTCCGTCCATGATCGGTGGACCCGCATCCCGGGCAATGGCGGGTGATGTCCAATGCCGCTGCAGTCAGCGCGTCCACGCCAAGCCGATGCGCAGCGAGCAAGCGGAGCACACCATGGGAGGCCGCGTAGTCCAGGCTGTCCGCCGGACTGCGGTACCGGCGTCGTGCAGTTTTTTCTGCGGGCGACAGGAAATGGTCCAAGCCCCCGACGCCGGAGCACGCCGCTTCCGCCGCGGCGGATGGCATGATCACGTAGGCGACGCCGGGGCTCCCGGCTGCAGTGTTCCGATTATCGGTAATCACAGCTTGCCTCGGTGATCACAGCTTGCTGATACGGCGGTACTTTGCGATCGCCAGAGGTGCGAACAGCGCGATGATTGCTACGCTGCATGCCACGGCATAGAGCAGGGCGTTATCCGCTGGCCATCCACCGGGGGCGATGAATCCGGCGGGTGCGGTGTTTCCAAAGAGTTCCCGGACTGCAGTGGCCACGGACGTTACCGGGTTCCACTCGGCGATCACCCGCAAGGGTCCCGGGAGGGAGGCAGTAGAGACAAAAGCGCCGGATACAAACGTGACAGGGAACAGCCATACCAAGCCAAGGCTCTGTGCTACTTCCACGCTGCGGGCCGTGAGGGCAATGAGTGCGCCGATCCAGGACACCGCGAATGCGAAGAGCAACAGGACACCCAGTGCTGCCATGATCTGCAGTGCTCCGGTGTTCATTCGCCAGCCCACAGCCAGGCCGCACAGCAGTGTCACGGCGATCGAAATGACACTGGTGTACAGGTCAGAGGTGGTGCGGCCCAGGATCACCGCAACCCGGGACATGGGCAAGGAACGGAAACGGTCAATCAACCCAAGCTGCAGGTCCTTGGCCAGATACACGGCCGTGAAAGAGGCATTGAAGGTCAGGGTCTGGGCGAGGATGCCGCCTATGAGGAAGCTGCGGTACTGGTCACCGCCCAGGGAGCCGCCGAAGACGAAGCCCAGGAGCAGGACGAACATGACGGGCTGGACTACCCCGGTGACCAGCGCTCCCGGGGTGCGGAGCACATTGAGCAGGTTGCGGTGGGCAATGACGGAACTGTCCCGGACAGCGGCGGTGATGACGCTCAAGCGGGGACCCCTTCCTTGCTCGTTTGGTGGTGTGGGTCCGTGATTCCTCCGGTGAGTTGGAGGAACACGTCGTCCAGCGTGGGCCGTCGCAGGGCCGCTTCAAGGACAGGGATGGACCGTGCATCCAGTTCAGCCAGCACGCGGACCAGCACTCCGTGCCCCCCGGGAGCGGCAACGGACACTCTCAGAGCTGCCTGATCCACTTCCGGAGTGGCGTGCCCGTTGGTGGCCTCAGCCAGCACAACTGCAGCCGGCTGCACATCCGATGCCGACTCCAAGGTGATGTCCACCCGCTCGGAACCCGCACGGTTCTTGAGCTCTGAGGCGGTGCCTTCGGCGATGACGCTTCCGTGGTTAATGACTGCGATGTGATCCGCCAACCTGTCTGCTTCCTCAAGGTACTGGGTGGTCAGAAGCACGGTGGTTCCTCCCGACACCAGGCCTGCCACCACATCCCAGGTGTCCAAGCGGCCGCGTGGGTCCAGCCCGGTGGTGGGTTCGTCCAGGACCACCACCTTGGGCCGTGCAACCACGGCCCCGGCCAGGTCCAGCCGGCGCCGCATGCCTCCGGAGAAGGCCCCGGCCCGTTTGCCGGCTACGTCTGTGAGCCGGAAATCGGCCAACAGTTCGTGGGCGCGGGCTGTGGCGTTCCTGCGGTTCATACCGTAGAGGCGGCCCACCATGTGCAGGTTCTCGAAGGCGGTGAGTTTTTCATCCACGGCGGCGTACTGCCCGGAAAGGCCAAGGTTGGCTCTGACCAGTTCAGGGTTTTTGCGCACAGAATGTCCTGCCACCCATGCTTCCCCCGAATCCGGGGTCAGCAACGTGGTGAGGACCTTCACAGTGGTGGTTTTGCCGGAGCCGTTGGGCCCCAGCAATCCCAGTACTGTTCCCTCGGGCGCATTGAGGCTTAGGCCATCCAGTGCGGTAAAAGCGCCATAGGACTTGCGGACATTTTCTACCCGGATCACTGGCTGGTGGCAAGCTCGGCAACCTTACGCGGAGCCATGTCCGTCCACGTCTGAGACACATAGTCCAGGCAGGCTTCCCGGCTGTCCGGGCCAAACATGGACACCCACCCCTTGGGAGTTGCGGCAAACGTGGGCCACAGGGAGTGCTGCTGGTATTCGTTGACCAGGACGGAGAAGGTAGCTGATGAGTCATCAAACGGGTTCGTCACGAGGATTCACCTTTCGGGTTGTTCCGGCGTTAACAGTGCTCCGGGTTCCGGGGCGTCGTAGGTAGTTCGGACTCAACCCCCCAGCTGGATGGCCAAAGCCGGCATGATCACAGGGAGAGCTGCATCACTTAACATCCGGGAGTGCCTTTCCGGCACGTCCACGTTGGTGATCCGGCCGCTGATGTACGGCTGCCAGGCCTCCGGCGCAGGGGTACCGGCGGGGATGTCCTGTGTTGCGCGGAAGAACAACAGATCTCCGTGGAAGACCTCAGGTTCCTGTTCCCGGATCAGGCGCGCCAGCACTGGGAAGTTCTCCACCATGGCTTCCACGGCATCCACGGGAACAGTCCCTAGCGGATTGTGGTTCCGCCGCAGGATTTCCTGTGCACGGCTGGCATCGAGGCCCGCTATGTCCGCGTCCTCCAGCACGTAGCCTTGGGCCTCCAGGTAGGCGGCCCAAATACCGGAACCGTTCCCTACGGCGTCGTTGTTCTCCTGGTTTCCCGGGAAAGCGTCAAGGATAGCCAGCGACGCAACGTCTTCACCGAGTTCCTGGAGCCGGGTGGCCAGGCGGTGGACCAGATGGCCACCGAAGGACCAGCCCAGGAGGTGATACGGCCCGGAGGGTTGAATGGACCTGATGCGGGCTATGTAGCTGTCCGCCAGTTCCGTCAGCGTTCCGGCAGAGATCGCATGGGTGGCACCCGGTTCCATGCCCGGCATCTGAAGGCCGATCAGGGGCCGCTCGGAATCCAACGCACCCAACATGGACGCATAACCCCAGGCAATGCCCGACGCCGGGTGGACGGCGAACAGGGGAGGCTTGGCGCCGTTGGTACGCAACGGAAGCACTTGGCGCAGGTTTTCCGCCGCGCTTTCCTCCACGCCACGGGAGGCTTCCCGCAGCAGTCCTTCCACCGTGGGCGCCCGGAAGAGCGACTGGACCTGCAGCGATGTACCCAGTGCTGCGTTGATTCGCGCGATCAGCGGTTGAGCCAGGAACGAGTGCCCGCCCAACTCGAAGAACGATTCGTCCACTCCCGCTGTGTCCAGGGCGAGAACATCGGCGAAGATCCCGGCAACTGTTTTCTCCCTGGGGGTACGCGGAACCTTTCCGGCCAATCGCGGTGCGCTCGCCACTTCCGGCAAGGACGCAAAGTCCACTTTGCCGTGTTGGGTCAGTGGAATTTCCTCGATGGCCATCACAGCTGAGGGCACCATGTAATCGGGCACCAGGCCGCGCACATGGGCGCGCACGGAGTCCGTAAAAGCGGCACGTCCGTCAGGGCCATCAACAGCGGCATCCGCTTCCGGAACAACCCACGCCACCAGCCGTGCGCTCTCTCCCACCGAGACTGCCCGGACTACCGCCGCCTGGACGCCCTCTGCCGAGGCAGCTGCCTGCTCGATTTCACCCGGTTCCACACGGAAACCGCGGATCTTGAGCTGATGGTCATTACGTCCGGCGTACTCGATCCTTCCATCGGCGTACCGGGTCACGAGGTCTCCGGTGCGGTACATGCGCTCACCGTCAACGCTGAAGGGATCGGCAACAAACCGTTCCGCAGTCAGCCCTGGCTGGCCCCTGTATCCGTTGGCCAGTTGGCGCCCCGCGATGTACAGCTCCCCGGGGACACCGGGAAGTGCGGGCTGCAGCAGGGAATCGAGGATGTACAGGCTGGTCCCGGAGGTGGGGCTTCCCAGCACGGGCGATGAGTGGTCACTGACACGTGCCACCACAGTGTCCACCGCGGCCTCCGTAGGACCGTAAAGATTCCAAGCGGTCACGCCCTCCTTGCCGGACAACGTGTCCCATAACTCGGGGTGGAAGGCTTCTCCACCAAGTGCCAGGTTGAATCCTGATTCTGGATTCATGCCTGCACCGTCCAGCACGCGGTTGAATGCCGGTTCGTGGAGCAATTGCCGGACGTACCCGGGAGTTGTTTCCCAAACACTGATCCGGTGGTCCTCAAGGTAACCTGCCAAGGCAGCAGGGTCCCTGCGGATTTCATCGGAAACCAGGTGCAGCGTGTGCCCGGCCACCATCCACAGCATTGGATCCCAGGAGGCGTCAAAACCGACGCCGGTAGTGTGGGCCACTCGCTGCTGGATCCCGGTCCTTTCAGGCTCAAGTCCCTCAAAGAGCGTCTCCCGGTGGGATTCCAGGAGAGCGGCGAGCGCACCGTGGCTGACCTCCACTCCCTTAGGCCGGCCGGTGGAACCCGAGGTGAACATGACGTACGCGGGGTGGCGGGGTTCTGATACAGACTCCTGCATGAGCTGCCCGGGGTTCACTGCGGACTGACTGCCGGATTCCAGAAGCTCAGACAACATCACCAGGCGCGGAAGCTCAAGGCCTGGGTTGAGGTCCGCCACTTGGCTCAGCAACGCCCCCATGCGAGCGGCCACCGGCTCGGAGCAAATGACAACTGCGGGCCGTGCGTCCTCGATGATCGCTGCAACCCTGTCATCCGGGTACTCAGTATCGATCGGATTGTGCACCGCCCCGGCTGCCATCACGCCCAAGAGGCTGTGTACGGTGCCGGAAGACCGGGGAAGGAACACTGACACAACATCGCCGGGTGCTACCCCGAGTTGCTTGAGCCCGGCTGTCACGTGTGCTGTTGTTCCAGCCAGTTCTGCAAAGCTCTGATGGGCCTCCTCGGTGACCAGCGCCGGCTGGTCCGGAGCTGACCGCACGGTCTTCCAGAAGGCGGCCAGGACGCCGTCGAACCCTTCTTGTGAAGGGCGGCTGCCTGTTTCATGAACGACGCCGGAACGTTGTCCCGCTGTGAGTGCGGCCAAAGCGGCGGCTTCCTCAGGTTCAAGGAGCGGCAGCGCGGCGATGGGGGTGTCCGGGTTGGCTGTGGCTTGTTCCACGAAGCGGACCAAACCAGCCACCAAACGCTCCACGGTGGCTTCGGTGAACATCGCTGAGTTGTATTCCAAGGTGGCTGAGAGCCCGCTGCTCCCCGGCCGGAAGGTGAAGGAGAGATCAAACTTGGCTTCGCCGGAGGCCTTCTCCGGCATGGGATGGATGGTGGCGCCAGGCAGTTCAGGGACGGCCGCCGGGGAGCTGTCCACTGTGAGCATGGTTTGGAACAAGGGGTGCCGTCCCAGTTGACGTTCCGGGTTCAGCACCTCAACCAGGCGTTCGAAGGGAAGATCGTCGTGCTCAAAAGCGGCTAGGATGCTGGTCCTGGCGCGGTCCACCAGGGCTCGCAGGCTGGGACTTCCAGCGGCGCTGACCCGGAGCGGGAGCGTATTGACGAAGAACCCCACCAATTCCTCCAACGCCGAATCTGTTCGTCCTGCCGTGGGTGAACCGATCACAAGGTCCTCGCCCGCGCCCATCCGGTGGAGGAAACCTCCCAGTACGCCGTGGAGCGTCATGAAGAGGCTCGCATTCGAGGCCGCTGCCAGGGAACTCAGGGACTCCAGGGCTGCGGCATCGATCTGGAAAGCCCGCTGCTTGCCTGGCTGCCTGGCTTCCCTGGGCCTCCGGCGATCAGCAGGAAGGGTCATCTCCGTGGGGAGTCCAGTGAGGGTGCCCTGCCAAAACTCGAGCTGCCGGGCCGTGCGCTCGCTGCTGGCCGATTCCTCGTGCTGCCACGCACTGAAGTCCGCGTATTGCACTGCAAGAGGAGGCCGTTTGGCTACCGTTCCTGCACGCGCGGCCGAGTACGCCTCCGAAAGGTCACGTGCCAGCGGCGCCAAGGACGCGCCGTCGCTTGCGATGTGGTGCAGCACCAACTGCAGGACCCATTCGGGGGAGTGGCTGTGCCCGCGGTTCAGCAGGACGGCGCGCAAAGGGACATCGGTGGTGACATTGAAGCCCCGGGAAGTCTCTTGCGCCAATACCTGGTTTTCTTCGTCCTCGGAATGCACGGTGATGATTCGCAGGAGGCCGCGGGTTTCTTCTGCCGCGTGGACCTGCTGATGGGGAGTTCCCGCCGTTGCCGGGTACGTGGTCCGCAGGATCTCATGCCTGGCCAGCAACTCATCAAGGGCAGTGGAGAGCGCTCGTTCATCCACGTCGCCTTGCAGCTGGACGGCGAGGGAAATGTTGTAGTCCGCCGAGCCGCCCTGTTCTGATGACGAGCCGCCCTGTTCTGACGACGAGTCGGTTTGCGTTGATGACGAGTCGGTCTGCGTTGATGAGTGGTCCAGTTGGTTAAGGAACCACATGCGTTGCTGGGCGAAGGACAGCGCGGGTTGGGCGGCCCGGTGTGAACTGCGCGAGGTGATCCACTCCGAAAGGGTGCGCTCCTTCTGAGACATGAGGACAACCCCATTCGCCGACTCAGGCCCACCCGTTGACTCAGGCGCACCCGCTGAGTCAGGCGCACCCGCTGAGTCAGGCCCGGCCGCGCTTTCAGCGTTGGCCAGCCCGTCGTCGTCGGGCGTGGAACCATCCGAACGCCCGGACGTTATCGCCGCCAGCAGTCCGGCGGGTGTAGGCCGGTCAAAGAGCGTCCGCAGCGGCAGGGCAGCGCCGAATGCCTCCCGGATTTTGCCCATGATGGTGATGGCAAGCAACGAGTGTCCGCCCAGGAGGAAGAAGTCATCTGACATGGCAACGGTGTCCACACCAAGGACGTCGCCGAAGATGCCGGCCATGACATGCTCCTGGGGTGTTGCGGGAGCAAGTCCGCTACCGGCAGTAGCGGAGGTGGCAGCAGGGAGGGCCTTGCGGTCAAGCTTGCCGTGGGAAGTCAGAGGCAGGGCCGGGATGGTCATGATCACGGAGGGCACCATGTAATCCGGGAGCACCGTAGCGGCATGGGTTTTCAGTTCCCCGCCGTCCACTTCCCCTACTACGTAAGCGATGATCCTCTGGGCTGGATTTCCCTCTGCGAGGACGGCCACCTGCCGCACGCCTGGGTGCCGGGATAGTGCGGATTCCACTTCGCCCAACTCGATCCGGAAGCCGCGGACCTTGACCTGGTCATCGGTCCGGGAGAGGAACTCCAGGACTCCGCTGGCGTCCCGCCGCACAACATCACCTGTGCGGTACATGCGCGAGCCGTCCTCGGTGAAGGGATTCGCCACGAAACGCGACGCCGTCTCGGCAGTGCGCTGGTCATAGCCCCGCGCCATCCCCGGGCCTGCCAGGTACAGTTCGCCGGGCACCCCTGCCGGGACGGGCTGAAGGTAAGCGTCCAACACCATGGCAGAGGTATTGCCGGCTGGGCGGCCGATGACCGGCGTGGTTCCTTCAATTGCAGCCATGACCGAGTCCACTGTGAACTCGGTAGGCCCGTAGAAGTTCAGGGCCTGCACGGAGGGATTGGACGCCAGTTGCTGCCAGAGGGCTGCCGGTACGGCTTCGCCGCCCAAAATCAGGATCAGCGGCTGCTGATCATGCTCGGAGCGTTGTTCCAAGAGACCCAATTGCACTAGTTGGCTGGCAAAGGATGGCGTGGTTTCAATAACGTCAATTCCGTTGCTGCGGCAGTACCGGGTAAGGCTCTCAGCATCGCCGCGGTCCTCATCGGCAACCATGTGCAATTGAGCACCGGCCACCATCCACAGCATGGGATCCCAGGCAGCATCGAAACCAAGCCCGGCGATGTGCGCAACAGCTACCGGCTTTGCAGGGTCTACCGCGAAGCGCGGTGCGAACAGGGTGCGGTGGTGATGCGCGTAAAGGTTGGCCAGGGCACCGTGTGTCACGGCAACTCCCTTGGGCCGCCCTGTGGAGCCGGAGGTATAGAGCACGTAGGCCAAGTCCTCCGGAGCATTGCTTGAAAGGGCAGTCCCGGCGGATTCCGTACCGCTTGCCAGGAGACTGGTCAGGCTTACGTCGTTGGAATGTTCGACGCCGCTGCCCACCTCTTGGTCCACCATCACCAGCGCCGGGCTGCTGTCCTCCAGGATCATCCTGATCCGTTCGCGGGGGTAGGAAAGATCGATGGGAATGTACACGGCGCCGGCAGCGAACACGGCAAAGGCCGCGGCCACCACATCTGCGGACCGTTCGATGGCCACCGCCACGCGGTCCCCGGGACGTACTCCATGCGCGGCGAGGCCCTTGGCGAGGGTGTCCACGCGTCCCTTCAGTTGCGCGAAGGTCCAGGAGGTCAGTGCATCGCCGGCCTTCGCTACCACGGCGGTGGTGGATGGTTGCCGGGCTGCCGTCTGCCCGAGGGCTTCCAGAACGCTGTCCCACTCAAGCCTTTGCGGAGTGCCGGTGCTGTGGGCCATGACCTCTGCCAGCTCGGCAGGGCTCTGTATCCGCAAGCGGTCCAGGCTGACCGAGGGGTTGGTGGCGAATTGTGCGGCCACCAACGCGAAGCCAGCGGCCAAGCGCTCCACTGTGCTGCGGGTGAAGAGGGCGGGATCGTAAGCGAGGGATCCGGCAATGGTTCCACCCGATTCGGCAACGCCCGATTCGGCGCGGTCTGACGTGGCAAGGTCCGATTCCGCGAGGTCCGATTCTGCAACGCCCGATTCTGCGCGGTCTGACGTGGCAACGCCCGATTCTGCGAGGTCAAGCAGGAGATCGAACTTTGCCCCGCCCGGGTCCCTCCCCGGATCAGCGTCAGTTTCCAGGCCCGGCATCGACAGGGCAGCGCCGGGGGTGTTCTGCAGCGTCAGCATGACCTGGAACAGGGGGTGGCGGTGGCGGGATCGCGTGGGGTTGAGCTCTTCCACCACGCGCTCGAACGGCGCATCCTGGTTTCCGTAAGCGTGCAGATTTGTGTACCGGACGCTCTCCACCAGTTCAGAGGCCGTGGGGTTGCCGGAGGTATTGGTCCGGAGCACCAGTGTGTTGACGAAGAAACCCACGAGGTCGTTGAGCAGCGTATCTGTTCGTCCGGCAACGGGAGTTCCCACGGGGATGTCCTCGCCCGCACCGGACTTCGTCAGCAGCGCTGCCAGCGCCGCTTGCAGCACCATGAACAGGCTGGCGTTGTGCTTCCTCGCCAAGGCATTCAAGCCCGCCGTGGTGGCGGCGTCCAGCTTTATGGGAATTGACGACGCCGGGAGCTCACCTTCGCGGGTTCCGCGGGGGAAATCGTACGGCAACTGCAGTTCCTCCGGGGCTCCTTTCAGCTCGCGTGCCCAGAACTCCAATTGCCGCGATATGGGGCTTGAGGGATCGTCTTCGCTTCCCAGGGCATTCCGCTGCCACAACGTGTAATCGGCGTACTGGACCGGCAAAGCGTCGGCCCGGGCTGCTTCCTGAGTTACGGGGCCCGCTCCCGAAATTACCTTGGCTGCTCCCGGAATTGCCTGGGCTGCTCCCGGAATTACGTCGGCGACGTCGGGATCTAGTCGGGCAGTGTAGGCCTCGGAGAGGTCCCGGGCGAGCGGCGAGAGGGACCAACCATCCGCGGCAATGTGGTGCAAGGTGATGGCCAGGACGTGGTGGTCCGGTGCCAGTTGGAACAGGACCGTCCGGACGGGAAGTTCGGTGGTGACATCGAACCCGCGCCGGGTTTCGGTTTCCAGGACCTGATCCAGGTTTTCTGCTTCACACTGCACGGCCAGCAGTTTCACCGGCACGGATCCGGGCTCCAGGATGTGCTGGCGTGGTTCTCCCTCTGACCAGGGGAAGATGGTCCGGAGGCTCTCATGACGGGTAACCACGTCACCCAGTGCAGCTTCCAAAGCATCCACATCGAGGCCGCCTTTAAGGGTGATCACAATGGGGATGTTGTAGGCGCCGGACTGGTGGTCCAAGCGATTAAGGAACCACAGCCTGCGCTGGGCAAAGGACAAAGGGATAACGGCAGGGCGTTCCACTGCTGCCAGAGCGGGCGTGGCGGTCTGATCGCTATCCAGGGCCGCAGCGAGTCCGGCTACGGTGGGCTCCTCGAAAATGGTGCGCAGAGCGGGTGCTGAACCGGTCTTATCCCGGAGGAACGCGGCCAGCCGGGTGGCGAGCAGTGAGTGGCCCCCGAGTTCGAAGAAGTCGTCTTCAAGGCTCACGGATTCCAAGCCCAGGATCTCGCGGAAGGCTTCAGCCACCACCAGCTCTGCACGGGTCCGGGGTTCCGTACCGGCCGTTTCCGTTCCGGGCACCGGCAAAGCCTTGGTGTCCAGTTTGCCGTTGGCGGTCAAGGGAATTTCCTGGATGACGCTTACGGCCGCGGGCACCATGTAGTCCGGAAGGCTCCGGCGTGCCTCTTTCCTGAGGGCAGCCGGATCCAAAGGCGCGCCAGGGGAGCCGCCCTCAGTCTCTCCAACCTCAGTCTTACCAACCGCGGGCTCAGCCGTGACGTAGGCAAGAAGCTGATCGTAACCGGCTTTGTTCTTTGCAACCGTGACCGCGGCGTGGGCAACACCATCCATGGCCCGCAGGACTTCCTCCACTTCAGCAAGCTCAATGCGGAAGCCCCGGATCTTGACCTGCTGGTCCATGCGGCCAAGGAACTGCAGCGTCCCATCCTCCAGGCGCCGCACCACGTCCCCTGTGCGGTACATGCGTGATCCGTCCGCCACAAACGGATCAGCCACGAACTTACCGGCACTGAGTCCAGGCTGGTCAACATATCCACGAGCCAGGTTGGGACCGGCAACGTACAGTTCACCGATCGCCTTGGACGGCACCGGGTTCAAGCCCGGATCAAGGATGTAGTGCCGGCTGTTCGCTACGGATCCGCCCAGTGTTACGTCCGTGCCTGATTTCATCACCGCGGTGAGTGAATCCACGGTGGTCTCCGTGGGGCCATAGAAGTTGTACGCCACAACGCCATCATGGTCAGCCAGCTCGCGCCAGGTGGCAGGGTCAACCGCCTCGCCTCCCAGCGCAACAACAGTGGGGTGGACGTCCTGCTCAAAGAGCCCACCAGCCAACAAGGCCTTGGCAAAAGACGGCGTGGTCTCGATCGAGTCGATGCCTTCCTTGGCCAGGAACAAGCTCAGGGCCTCCGGATCACGGCGCGTCTGGTTGTCCACCATGTGCAATTCATGACCGGCCAAAAGCCACAGGATAGGGTCCCAGGAAGCATCGAAGGACAGCCCCGCTGTGTGGGCCACCCGGAGGTGCCGGCCCAGCCGTTCCTTGGCAGGATCAAATATTCTGTCCCGGTGTGATGCGAGCAGGTTGAGGAGGGCAAGGTGCTCCACGCCCACGCCTTTTGGACGGCCCGTGGATCCTGAAGTGAAAATGACGTAGGCGAGGTCATGCTGGCCGGCGCTGGGTAGCGGTGGTGCCGTGTCCTGCCGGTCCAAAGCTGCGGCCGTGGTGGCTGCATCCAGGACAGCGATAGGAACGCCGGTGTGCGGAAGCCCGTGGTTTTCGTCCTGGGCCAAGGCCGATTCGGTGAGCACAATAATCGGCGCTGCGTCCTCCACCATGCCCTCTACCCGGCCTGCCGGATAGTCGGGGTCCAAGGGAACGTAGGCTGCTCCGGCCTTCATGATGGCCAGGATGGCAACAGGCAGCAGCACACTTCGATCAAGCCGGACTGCCACCGTGCTGCCCGGAACCGCACCGCGCTCGCGGAGGAAGTGGGACAGTTGGTTGGACCGCCGTTCCAACTCGTCAAATGTTAGGGAACCGTCAGCGGCCACTACGGCCGTGCGTTCCCCTGAAGTCGCGGCCACGGACTGGAACTCTTCCACAACGGTGTGGCCTGGCAGGTCCACGGACTCAGCGTCCCCTACGGCGAGTAGCGCCTCTTCTTCCGCCGTAGTGGTTACTGAAAGGGCCGCCGTCGGAGACCCAGGGTTGGCCACCAGCGAGCCCAGGAGCCGGACAAAACGCGTCAGGTGCTCGTCCAGGGCCGCCTGCTCGTAGAGCGCGGCGTTTGCTGCGAACTGGACAGTTACACCAGAGGCGCCACTGTGCCCCAGGCCATGGACGATCACCGAAAGGTCATCGATGGGGCCTGTTGAGAGGATGTGCATGGAGCCCGTTGCCTCGCCGAACGTGATGTCGTCCAGCACCGGGAGGATATTCACCGATGGTCCGAGGTAACCGCCCTGGCCGCTCATCGATTCGAACCGCATGCGTTGGTGGATCAGCGCCTTGCGAAGCTTGGCCCCGGTGGCGGTCACCACATCCTGGGCTGTTGTCCCGGGCGTGATGTCCAACCTGACCGGCACAATGTTGGACAGCATCGACGCCGTTGATTTCGCCAGGTTCCCCCGGCGTGCGGTGACAGGCAGGGCCAGCGAGACATGCCGTTCGCCGGTCATTCGGTGCAGGTACAGCGAGGCTGCAGCCAGGATCACGGCCGGCGCGCTGCCGGAAGCTGATTCCAGGGCCTCCACAGCCGATTCCGGCAAAGCTTGGGTTGAACGCAGCAACGAGGATGCCATGCCCGGCGGGCGGCCAGCGAGTCCCACCGGAGAGGTTTGGTCGTCAAGCTCGGCTGCCCAATACTCAGCGTCCCGGGTTGCCGCCCCGGACTCCTGGTAGTGGTGGTCATCGGTAACCAGTTCGCGGAGCGGGGCAAAATCCGGAGTCGGGACCTGCTCAAGGATGCCCGCGGTTGTTCCAGGTTCCTCATAAATTGCAGCGACCCTGCGGAGGACCACTACGGCGGAATAGCCGTCCAGCAGCAGGTGGTGGACGCGCTGGTAGAAGAAGTGCCTGGTTTCGGAGAGCCGAATCACCTCAGTGTGAAGCAAACCGCCGTCTTCCACGCTGCGTGCCTGCGCCATATCCGCATCCATGAGTTCGAGCGCGGTTCGTTCACGCCTTTCCACGTCGCCGCAATCGCTGAGGTCCGTGAACTGAACCGAAGTTTCGGGGGCGGTGGCGTACTGGAAGGGGCCGCCGTCGTCCTCTCCAAACGCGAGATTCAACGCGGGCGTCTCCGCAACCGCCCTGGCCACTGCAGCCTCAAGGCGCTGGACGTCCAGCGCCCCCGTTATTTCAATGAACTGACCGATCTGGTACATCGGGCTGCCAGGAGCCAGCTTCTGCGCGTACCAGATGCCTCGTTGGGCAGCGGTCAAACCCATCCGGGCGGGTGCCTGGTGCCCCGGGATGCCGGGCTGGTCAGGGGAAGCGGGGATAGGGGAGTTCATAATCCTTCTCTGCGGTGGGAGGCGTGGAAAAACAGCGGCAGTCCCGGATTTCAGGACTGCCGCGCGTCGTTAGGGGGTTTTGTTACTGGAACTGGCCGATTTGGAGGGGGCCCAGCACGTCGCCGTCAACAAGGGGCCCATTGATGAGGGGGCCGTTGACGACGCCACCGTTGAGGACGCCGCCGGACAGGATGCCACCGGAAAGGAGGCCACTGAGGATGTCACCGCCGAGGATGCCGCCACCGAGGGCAGCTGAACTGACAGGGGCCGTGGCCGGGACGGCCGGCGTTGAGGTGGCAGCTTGGGCGGGAAGGGAAGCAAGTGCGGAGACGGAGGCTACAAGGACGGTTCCGATTGCAAGGCGTGCGGCGTTCTTTGCGGGCTTCTTCACGAAAGTCTTCTCCATTACATAGCTAATGTTGTCCGCGCGTCACAGGGTGATGCGCCATCAGTAGTTCGGAGCCGCAGCGCCCGCGGATGAGGATGAATTGCTTCGGGCGGGAAATCGTCGCCTATGCCGGGTGGAATTAAACGAACGACGACGGGTGGACTCTTCCACCCGTCGTCGTTCGTGACTGCCGCTTGGTTAGCTGTTATTGCCCCCTAGTTGATGGGCGTGGGCGGTTGTTCGCCGTTGAGTACTGCGAGGGTGTTCTTGGCCGCGAGGACTGCCATGGCGGTGCGGGTTTCCACGGTGGCTGAGCCCAGGTGCGGTACTAGGGCTACGTTCTCGAGCTCGAGCAGCCAGGGGTGGACCTTGGGTTCTTGTTCGAAGACGTCCAGGCCTGCGCCCGCGATGTGTCCTTCACGGAGTGCTACGGCCAGGGCGGCTTCGTCAATGATCGGTCCGCGTGCGGTGTTCACCAGGTACGCGGTGTCCTTCATGGCCGAGAGTTGTTCGGCGCCGATCAGGTGGTGCGTGTTCGGGCCGTAGGGGCAGTGCAGGGACACGACGTCGGAAATGGCCAGCAGTTCCTCGAGGTCCACGCGGCGGGCACCGAGTTCAGCGGCGATGATGGGGTCGATCTCGCTTCGGGACTGGTACACGATGTCCATGCCGAAGGCCTTGGCGCGGCGTGCTGTTGCCTGGCCGATGCCGCCCATGCCCACGACGCCGAGAGTTTTGCCCTGCAAGCTGGAGCCGAGCAGGAAGAACATGCCCCATTTCCAGGGCTGGCCGGCGCGGATGAGCCGTTCGCCTTCGCCGAGCCTGCGGGTTGCCATGAGGATCAGGCCGAAGGCGATGTCCGCGGTGGCTTCGGTGAGGACGCCGGGGGTGTTGGTGGCGATGACTCCGCGTTCGGTGCAGGCCGGGACGTTGATGTTGTCGTAGCCCACGGCGACGTTCGAGACGACCTTGAGCTGCGGTCCGGCGGCGTCGAGCAGTTCGGCGTCCACACGCTCGGTGAGGAGGCTGACTATCGCGTCGGCTCCGGCTACGCGGCGGAGGAGTTCCTCGCGGCTGATGGATTCGGAACCTTCCCAGGCGTCCACCTCGTGGGAAGCGCGGAGGCTTTCAAGTGCGGCTTCGGGGATGCGACCCGTGACGACTACGCGACTCATGCGTTTTCGATCCATTCACGCAGGCGGCCAAGGCCTTCCTGGATGGCCGGAACCTCGATGCCTGAGTAGGCCAGGCGGATGTACTGCCGTTCTTCTCCGGGGAGGCGGCGGCCGAAGTGCTCACGGGTACAGAAGGACATGCCGGTTTTGTACAGGGCGTCTGAGGCGAAGTCACCGACGGCGGTGTACCCCATGCGCTGCATGGCTTCGGTGACGTCGGGGAACAGGTAGAACGTTGACTGCGGGACGGCCACGCTCATTCCGGGGATGCTGTTGACCAGCTCGCAGGTGGCGTCGCGGCGGTCCTTCAGGATGTCCAGCATCTGCTGTACGGAATCCTGGGGGCCGCGGAGCGCTTCCACGCCGGCCCACTGGACGTAGTGGGTGGTGCAGGACTCGTCATTGGTATTCAGGGTGGACAGGATTTGGGCGATCTCACGCGGAGCCACGGCGCAGCCGAGACGGGAGCCGGTCATGGCGAACTTCTTGCTGAACGTGTATAGGATCACGGTGCGTTCGGCCATGCCGGGCAGCGACGTGATGGAGCTTGAAACGCCCTCGTAGCGGGTCTCGAAGTAGGCCTCGTCGGAGAGGACCCAGAGGTCGTGCTCGATGGCGATCTGGGCGATCGCTTCGCGCTCGGCGGCCGTGGACTCTGCCGAGATGGGGTTCTGCAGGTCGTTGTAGATGATCGCTGCGGTGTTCGGGGTGATGGACGCACGGATCTGGTCCAGGTCGATCGCGAAGCCGGAGCTCGTGGGCACGTAGCGGTACGGGACGGCCGTTCCACCGAGGTATTCGATCTGCGACTCGTAGATGGGGAAGCCGGGGTTGGGGTAGAGCACTTCCTGGCCCGGGTTCATCACGGCCTGCAGGAACTTGGTGATCACGGGCTTTCCGCCGGTCATGACCACCACGTTCTCGGGGGAGAACTCAATGCCGCGGCGTGATCCGATGTCCTCGGCGAGGGCTTCGCGGAGCTGCGGGATGCCGGGGCCGGGGCAGTAGCCTGTGTAGCCGTCCGTGATGGCCCGGTTCATCGCTTCAATGATGTTCGGGGCGGTGGGGATGTTGATATCGCCCAGATGGAAGGGGTACACCAGGTTGCCCTTGGACTTCCAGGCGGCTGCGGCCTGGGCAACGCTGAAGGCGGTTTCGGTGCCTAGACGTTCCAGTCGGTGCGCGAGTTGCTGCATATTCACTCCTCATCGAGTTGGCGATCGATCGGTCTTCTGCTGATCCCGTCTAGTATAGAACTAATATATTAGATCGGAAAGGTTAATAGGCAACTAAGATTTCACGACTACGGAAGCCTATGCCGCAGTAGGCAGGGCGGCTGTATTTCAGCGGTGCAGCGTGGGGTAATAGAGCAGTTCCTGGGTACGCCCGTCGAGGGTCAGGGTTTCGATGAGCTCAAGGTCGAAGTCCAGTGCACCATGGAAGATCGGTCCCGTTCCCGTCTGACCTGTGATCACCGGAAAGATCGTGACCTGAACCCTGTCAACCAGGCCGGCGGCCATCAGCGCCCGGTTCATCGCCAGGCTCCCATGTGAGCGCAAGGGGACATCGGATTCCTCCTTGAGCCGGGCCACAACCTCCACGGCATCACCGCTGACTACGGTGGCATCAGCCCAGTCAAGCGGTTCCTGCAGGGTTGTTGACACCACGGTGGCCGGAAGACTGATCATCCGGGTAACCCACGGATCGCGTACTTCTGAGTCCTCGCCACTGGTGGACAGCATCTCCACGAAGGCCCGGAACGTGTTGGCCCCGAAGACCATCTGCTGATCCTGGCTGAATTGGGCGAGGCGGTGTTCAAGGAGCTCGGGGCCCTGCTTGCCCCAATAACCGGTCCAGTTGCCGCTGGCTGATCCGAAGCCGTCAAGACTGGAAAATACATCGAAAGTATACGTTGCTGGCATGGCGGGCTCCGGTCCTGGTTCGAGACAGTAGTGCTGGTCAGCCTAGCCAGCCCCGAGGCGTCAGGAAAGGGATTTCGGTCAGGACTGGGGTTTAGGTCAGGACTGGGCTTTTGGTTAGGGCAGGGCTTTCGGTCAGGGCAGGGGCAGGCTGGGTCTATTCCGCCCGATCCCCATCAGGCGCTGCATCTGCTCCCCGGCGTCGCTTCCAGGCGCCGGCGTGTAGACCACAAGGTGGAGGTCCGGCCTGTCCGAAGGTGAGACCTGGTGATGCTCCATCTGCAGAACTCCCACGGCAGGGTGGTGGAACTGCCGCTCCCTGGACTCGAAGCCCAGGATGTCGTACCGGGCCCAGCCCTCCTGGAACTCGGGACTCGCCTCCTTGAGCCGTTCCACCTGGTACTCGACGTCGGGATCACCCAGGCGCTGCCCCGTCTCAGCCCTGAACTCGGCCAGGAACCGTTTGCTGGTGACATCCCAGTCGGGAAGGAGATCGCGGATGAAGGGATCGGTAAAGACCAGCCACAGCAAGTTCCGGTCCGCGGCATCGAATGTACCGATGTTGGGATAGAGGGCCTCATAGGCGCGGTTCCAACCGGCGATGCCCCAATCCGGGGACAACGCATAGGACGGGTTCGGGTCCAGGGCATCCAGCAGCCGCTGCACATGGGCCGGAGCATCTGCGGCCACCGGTCCCTTGGGCGGCGCGGACGAATAGCCGCCCAAGGACAGCACGTAGCTCAACCCGGTATCAGAGAGGTGCAGTGCCCGCGCGATTGACTCAAGAACTTGCCGCGAGGGACTGATATCCCGGCCCTGCTCCAGCCAGGTGTACCAGGTGACACTCACCCCGGAGAGGAACGCAATCTCTTCACGCCGCAGCCCGCGCTCGCGGGAACGACCCACAGGCGGCAGCCCGTAGTCCGAACGGAGGGCTTGGGTTCGGCGGGTCCTGAGGAAGAGTCCCAGTTCCTTGCGTCTCTCATCTTTCACGTACCCAACACTATTACTCTGGTACTTTCACTACTAGTAGCAGCACCGTCTTCCGCCAAACGTAGAACAACACCAAGATGGTATTCATGCCTGCACTCCGCTCCAGAACAGTTACCCACGGCCGCAACATGGCAGGAGCCCGCGCACTGCTGCGTGCCTCCGGCGTTGCCAACACTGACATCGGCAAGCCGATCATTGCCGTGGCCAACTCCTTTACCGAATTCGTTCCCGGTCACACGCACTTGGCCCCTGTGGGCAGGATCGTCTCGGACGCCATCCTTGCTGCGGGCGCTGTGCCCCGCGAATTCAACACCATCGCCGTGGACGACGGAATCGCCATGGGTCACTCCGGCATGCTCTACTCCCTTCCGTCCCGCGACCTGATTGCGGACTCCGTGGAGTACATGGTCAACGCCCACTGCGCGGACGCTTTGGTGTGTATCTCCAACTGCGACAAAATCACCCCGGGCATGCTCATGGCCGCCCTGCGCCTGAACATTCCGGTGGTCTTCGTTTCCGGCGGTCCCATGGAGGCCGGCCGTGTGACGCTGACGGACGGCTCCGTGCGCTCCCTTGACCTGGTGAACGCCATCTCCGATGCCGTGGACGAGTCCATCTCTGACGAAGACATCAACCTGATCGAAGAGAACGCCTGCCCCACGTGCGGTTCCTGCTCCGGGATGTTCACGGCGAACTCCATGAACTGCCTCGCCGAGGCGATCGGCCTGGCGCTGCCGGGCAACGGCTCCGTGCTGGCAACCCACACCGCCCGCAAGGCGCTGTACGAGAAGGCGGGCTCCACCGTCGTCGAGCTCGTCAAGCGCTATTACGACGGCGACGACGAGTCTGTTTTGCCGCGCAACATCGCCACTGCCGAGGCTTTTGATAACGCCATGGCCCTGGACATCTCCATGGGCGGCTCCACCAACACCATCCTGCACTTGCTGGCTGCAGCCCAGGAGGCGGGCGTGGAGTATGGCCTCGCCGAGATGGATGCCAAGTCCCGCCAAGTACCGTGCCTGGCCAAGGTGGCGCCGAACGTCGCCGGGGACAAGACCTACTACATGGAGGACGTACACCGTGCCGGCGGCATCCCGGCGCTGTTGGGTGAACTGAACCGTGGCGGCCTCCTGCACAAGAACGTTCACTCGGTTCACTCCAACGACCTTGACGGTTGGTTGGACGACTGGGATATCCGCAGCGGCAAGGCCACCGAGGAAGCCCAAGCACTCTGGCACGCGGCTCCCGGCGGAGTGCGCTCCTCCACCGCTTTCTCGCAGTCCAACCAGTGGACCTCCCTGGATACCGATGCCGAGGGTGGCTGCATCCGTTCGGTGGAGCACGCCTACTCCAAGGACGGCGGGCTGGCCGTGCTCCGCGGCAACGTCGCAGTGGACGGCGCCGTGGTGAAGACCGCCGGCGTGGACGAGTCCATCTGGATCTTTGAAGGCCCGGCGGTTGTTTGCGAGTCGCAGGATGAAGCCGTAGAGAAGATCCTGAACAAGACCATCAAGGAAGGCGACGTAGTGGTCATCCGCTACGAAGGCCCCCGCGGTGGACCGGGTATGCAGGAAATGCTCTACCCCACCTCTTTCCTCAAGGGCCGTGGCTTGGGCAAAAAGTGCGCCCTGATCACGGACGGCCGGTTCTCCGGCGGCACCTCAGGCCTCTCGATCGGGCACATCTCCCCGGAAGCTGCTTCCGGAGGGGCCATTGCCCTGGTGGAGAACGGCGACATCATCAGCATCGACATCACCCAGCGCTCCCTGCGGCTTGAAGTCTCCGATGAGATCCTCGCCGAGCGCCGCGAAAAGCTCGAGGCCAACGGTGGTTACAAGCCGAAGGACCGCGAACGGCACGTCTCCCCGGCACTCCGCGCCTATGCAGCCATGGCGCTGTCCGCGGACAAGGGTGCCGTCCGCGACGTCTCCTTGGTGGAAAACCTCTAAGCCACCGCTTCGCCCCACAGTTGCCAACCGCCGTCGTGCTTTTCCTTAAAGCACGACGGCGGTTGCGTGGGCTAGTGTTCGTCCGCGGGGAAGGCTACGCCTTCGCCAATGACCCGCAAAGAGAGCTCGGTCCCGGGGCGGGTGATGGACGCGTTCCAGTGCCTGATGGTGATGACCTCGCCGCCGCCGGGGTAGCGGTGTTCATGGCTTGGATCGCGGTCCGCCGGGCCGGCGGGGGAGAGCTTGATGCGGACGGTTGTCTCCGGACCGAAATAGTCCGTGTCAACCACAACGCCGCGGATGGGGCCGTCCGGGGCGATCCGGATCTGCTCGGGACGCAGCATCAACTGCACCCTGCCTTGGGCCGGCGGCCGGCGCACGGGGATCCCGCCCAGCGAACACGTGGCCAGTGAGCCTTCCATCCACGCGTCCAGGATGACGGCGTCGCCAAGGAATTCTGCTGTTGCGCGGTCTGCGGGGCGTGTGTAGACCACAAAAGGGTTGCCGATCTGAGCCAGCTTGCCCCCGCGCATGATGGCCACTTGATCAGCGAAGGAAAGGGCCTCGGCTTGGTCGTGGGTCACCAGGATGGTTGTGACGCCTGCCGCGTTGAGGACCTTGGCCACGGCCCGCCGGGTAGCAACGCGAAGTCCCGCGTCCAAAGCGGAGAAGGGCTCGTCCAACAACATGAGCTCAGGTTCGCGTGCAAGGGCCCGCGCCAAAGCCACCCGTTGCTGCTGGCCGCCGGAGAGCTGATGGGGGCGGCGCTTGGCCATGCTTCCATCCAGGGCCACCATTTCAAGGAGTTCCTGTACCCGCGCGGCAACCGCGCGCCTACCGCCGTCGAGCTTTCCGGCGTCCAGCCCGAAGGCGATGTTCTGCCCCACGGTCAGGTGCGGGAACAGTGCTCCGTCCTGCGCGACGTACCCAACCTGACGCTTGTGGGCGGGCGACCAAACGCCGTCACCGGCCACCGGCGAACCGTTGAGGTGGATGGAACCGGTGTCCGGGTGTTCAAAGCCCGCGATCAACCGCAACAGCGTAGTTTTACCCGAACCCGAAGGTCCCACAATGGCCGTGGTTCCCCCTTTGGCCACAGATAGATTAACGCCCTTCAGTACCGCTTGGGAACCGAAGTTCTTGGTGACCTCAGCTATGTCCAGATGCGGATTGGTGGTGGGTGCCACTGACGGGGCAACCCGGGGTGCGGTGAGCCTGGGCGGGGATTGTTCGGTCACTGTCCGGCTACTTTCTTGGACTGTTGGAAGAGCAAGTACGTCATGGGGGCGGAGAGGAGAATCATCAGCAGCGCATAGGGTGCGGCGCCGGTGTAGTCGATTTCGCTGCTCTTGCTCCAAAACTCGGTGGCAAGGGTGCGGGTCCCGTTGGGCGAGAGCAGAAGCGTCGCCGTGAGCTCATTGACGATTGCCAGGAAGACCAACGCGGCGCCTCCGGCAGCGGCAGGTGCGGTAAGGCGCAACGTCACCTTGAAGAAGGACACCAGCGGCGGCTTGCCCAAAGATTGGGCGGCCTCGTCGAGTTCCTTGGGTGCCTGGGACAGGCCGGAACGGAGGTTGACCAGGGCGCGGGGGAGGAACAGCAAGACGTAGGCCGCAATCAGCACGCCAGTGGTCTGGTAAATGCCCGGAACTGCCCTAATGCTGACGGTCACAAAGGCAAGGCCAACAACAATTCCCGGCAAGGAGCTGGTCACATAATTGGAGAGTTCCAGCGTTTTGCTGAACCAACTTGGATGCCGCACCGCGAGGTAGGCCATGGGGAAGGCCACCACTGTGGTGACGGCTGCTCCCAAGGCACCAAACAGTAGGGTCTGGAGGAGCGCGGGCAGGAATTCGTGGGCCGCCCAGACCTCTGTGCCTCCGGCCACCAGCCAACGGAGCACGAACCACACAGGCAGTCCGAACGCCAAAGCGGTGAGGGCCAGGAGTGATAACTGTGCAGGCACTTGGTACCCGCGCAAGGGCAGTCGCGTTGCCTTCGCTTGGGCGCCTGAACCAATGCGGGCATAGCGCGCTGTACCGCGGCTTTTCACCTCGGCCAGCAGCAGGATGAGGCAGAGGAACACCAGGACACTGGCCAGCATGTTGCCTGCCGTGCCGTTGAACGTGGACTGGAACTGGACCATGATGGCCGTGGTGAAGGTGTCAAAACGAATCATGGCGAACGCGCCATATTCGGAGAGCAGGTGCAAGGCCACCAGCAATGCTCCACCTGTCATGGCCACGCGCAACTGCGGCAAGACCACCCGGAAGAAGACAGCCCACGGACCCAGGCCCAGGGATGCTGCCGATTGTTCGATTGCCGGATCCAGCCTGGCCAGGGTTGCTGCCGCCGGGATGTAGACCAAGGGGAAATAGGACAACGTGGCTATGAGAACACCGGACCAGATGCCCTCGAGCGAAGGGACGGCGGATACCCACGAATAGCTGTTGACGAAGGCCGGGATCGCCAGGGGCGCTGCGAGGGCCACCGCCCACCAGCGGTGCCCGCGCAACTGGGTGCGCTCCACCAGCCACGCACCGCCGACGCCCAAAACCAAGCACAGCGGCACAGTGATGACCGTCAGCAGGATGGTGTTCAACAGCAACTCGCCCACGCGCGGGCGGACTATAAGTTCGACGGCGGTATCCCAGCCGGTCGCGGCGGTCATGTAGATGACGTATCCCAGCGGCACCAAGGCAAAGAGCGCTATAAGCACGGCCAGGATGGACAGCGTGGAAACGCCGAAAGGCGGGCGAGGGCGCTTGCCCTTGCCCGCCGTCGTGCTTTCCGGACCTTGCATATCCGGAGCCGAAAGCTTGGTGCTCACGGAGTTAGAGCAGTCCTGCCTTGGTCATAAGATCGGTGACCTTGGTGGAGTTCAGCTTGGCCGGGTCCACAGTGGGAGCCTGGAGGTCCTTGATGGGAACGAGCTTTTCATTGGCATCAACCTGCGATGCAATGGCGTACTCAAAGGAGGTTCCGGTTTTCAGGATCTCCTGGCCCTTCTTGCCAGTGATGAACTTCAGCAGGGCCTGGGCGTCACTGGCGTGCTTGGAGGACTTCAGGACACCTCCACCGGAAACCGAGACGAACGCACCCGGGTCCTGGTTCTTGAAGTAGTACGGCGTGACGTTCTTGGAGTTCTCGCCAGTTTTGGCCTGATCGCCGTAGTAGTAGTAGTGGTAGATCAGCGCGGCATCGATCTCACCGGCGTTGACTGCCTTCATGGCGGTGCTGTTGCCCTTGTACGCCTTGAAGTTTTCCTTCATGCCCTTGAGCCAGGACTCGGTGGCGTCCTCGCCTTTGAGTTCCAGGAGTGCAGATACGATCGCTTGGAAGTCGGCGCCTGTGGGGGATGCCGCCCACTTGCCCTTCCACTCAGGGTTGGCCAGATCCAGCATGGACTTGGGCAGCTTGTCTTCGCTGATCTTGTTCTTGTCGTACACCAGAACGGTGGACCGTGCGGCGATGCCGGTCCACTTGCCAGTGGACGGACGGAATTCAGAGGGAACCTGATCAATGGTGGCTTTGTCCACGTCAGCGAACAGCCCGGCGTTCTCCACCTGCGCCATCGCAGGGGAGTTCTCCGTGAGGAAGACATCAGCCGGCGAGGCTGCACCTTCCTGGATGATCTGGTTAGACATTTCCGTGTCCGAGCCCTGGCGGAGGGTGACCTTGATGCCGGTCTCCTTGGTGAACTCGTCCACCCATTCCTTGGTGAGGCTCTCATGCTGGGCGTTGTAAACCGTGATGCCGTCGCCGGAGGCCGCAGACTCGGGCGCCGGAGTGGCTGAGGGGGTGGAGCCGCAGGCCGCGAGGCCGAGGACAGCACTGGCGCCGAGTGCAATTCCGGCCAGCGCTTTCTTGGAGAAGTTCATGGGGGAGTACTTTCTGCAAACAGGGAAGTGTGGTTGGGGACCCACGAGAATTTTAGGTTAGCCATGCCTAAGGCACCAATCCGGGAAGGTTTGTTGCGGTTTAGTTGCCCGGCACTGTCCCCCCGGGCGGGTAGTTCCCTAACTTCTCCTTCGTCCCCGCGTGCGCTTGGTTCCTAAGGCGCTTCTCGCCATCTGCATACAAGTCCAGCAGCTCTCGCGCATGCTCACCGTCCGCGCCTTCGGCCGCGAGTGCCGAGCGCATGCCCTCCAGCTTCGCCTCCCCGGCCGGGAAAGGCGGGAGCAGTGGAATGTTGGGGTCGGTGAGAACTTCCAGCACTACCGGCCGGTCCGCCGAAAGTGCCCGGTCCCAAGCCTCTCCAAGTGTGGTGGGGTCCTCAACCCGGATTCCCGCCAGGCCCAGCAGCTCAGCGTAGGCTGCGTAGGGAAAGTCTGGGATCTCCTGGCTGGCATGGAACCTCGGCTCCGCCTCAGTCTCCCGCTGTTCCCATGAGACTTCCGCGAGATCACGGTTGTTGAAAACACAGACCACAAACCGCGGATCCGCCCATTCTCGCCAGCGATGGGCCACTGTAACCAGCTCGGCGATGCCTAACATTTGCATGCCGCCGTCGCCGGCCAGGGCAACCAAGGGCCGGTCCGGGTGGGCCAGTTTGGCTGCCAGTCCGTACGGGATCGAGCATCCCATACTGGCAAGAGTTCCGCTCAGGTGGGCCGGGACTCCGGCCGGAAGGATCAGCTGGCGTGCGTACCAATAAACGCAACTGCCGACGTCGATGCTCAACTGCGCGTTGCCGGGAAGCCTGCCGCTGAGCTCGTGCACCACCAACTCCGGATTCACCTGCGCGGCAGGGATATGGGCGCGTTCTTCTGAGAGCCGGCGCCAAGCGCGGACCTGTTCTTCAACGTCAGCCCTCCACTTGCTACGTGTTGGCTGATCCCTCCTTTCAAGACCTGACTTCAGCGTGGCGAGGGTTTCAGCGGCGTCACCCACCAGCCCCACTTCAACGGGGTAGCGGTTGGCGATCTTGCGGCCATCGATGTCTATTTGTACGGCTTTAGCGGTCCCGGGTTTCGGGTAGAACTCCGTCCAGGGGTCGTTGGAGCCAATGATGAGCAGGGTGTCGCAATTCTCCATCAGGTAGACGCTCGCGGTAGTGCCCAAGTGGCCCATGGTGCCAACTGCGTAGGGGAGTGTCTCGTCTACATAGGGCTTGCCGAGCAGGCTGGTGGTGATGCCTGCGTTGAGCGTCTCGGCAAGAGCCACAACTTCTTTTTGTGCACCCTTGGCGCCCTGTCCAACGAACAATGCGATCCGTTCACCGCGTGAGAGGATGTCCACTGCAGCGTCCAGTTCCTCGTCCCGGGGCATGATGCGAGCCGGGTGCCAGAGGGGCGCCGTGACCACAATTCCGTGTTCCTGCTCAAGCTCGGGAGCCTCTGCGGTCTGGATGTCGTGAGGGACAATAACCACGCACGGGGACCTGGTTTCAAGAGCGGTGCGGAATGCCCGGTCAATAAGCATGGGGACTTGCTCCGGCGAGCTGGCCAGTTGGGCGAACTGTGCGGCCACGTCCTTGAACAGCGTTAAGAGGTCGATTTCCTGCATGTAAGCCGAGCCCAGAACTGTGGTGCTTTGCTGCCCGATAATCGCCACCACTGGGACGCTGTCCATCTTGGCGTCGTAAAGACCGTTGAGCAGGTGCACGGCGCCCGGCCCTTGTGTGGAGGTCACCACGCCTACTCCGCCGGTGAATTTGGCGTGTCCCACTGCCATGAATGCCGCAGCTTCCTCATGTCTGGCCTGCACAAACCCGATCTTGTCGCGGGACCGGCGGAGGGCTCCCATGAAACCGTTAATGCCATCGCCGCTGTATCCGTACACCCGCCGAACGCCCCAGTTTTGGAGGCGATCCACTATCAGGTCCGATACCGTTCGCTGGGTCATGCCTGGCTCCTCGTCAGTAGTGAGTCACTGCCCGAAACCATAGTAAGCATGCTTAGTGAAACACCGCGCGGGAGTTTGATCGAAGGATTGGCGGGAATGTTCAAATCATTCGGACGCCGAGGGTCAAATTGGCCCGATTTTGGGCTATCTTGATCGTTATGCGGCCCGCATTGTCAATGACGTAGGATCAAATATTGGCAGCTTGCTTAGTAAGCCGGGCTAATGTTCCACAGCACGTTTGCAATTGTTCCGTATCGATGAAAGGAAATGCCTTGGCTGTTTCTGTTGAATTGGGCAAAGCACTCGATAAAGCCTACGAAAACTCCACCCTTGATGAAATCCTGGCTGCTCCGCCGTCGGCGCTCGCCGGGCTCACCGACAAGCACAATGAACTTCTTGCTGATATGGGTATCAAGACCGTCCGGGACCTGGGGAGCAACAAGTTCTTCGCCGCTGCCGGCGTGTTGGTCGCACTCTCCGGCAAGGCCGGGTAGCCCGCGCGCATACATTCGCGGTGCACAGATTCGCACTGCACGGATTCGCAGCACAGAAGGCGGACGACGGCGGGAGGTTCCGCCGTCGTCCGCTTTCTGTTGCGTTGCTGGCAGCTTCGGTTCAAGGGGCCTGTTCCAGGGTGGGGTCTCTTTGGAGCGAGGCCCTCGTCATAGTGCGGCTCTCTTCATAGCGGGGCTTGGACGTCCAGGTCTTCCAGCGCCCACGTGAGGATTCGTAGCTCGAAGGGGTGCCGTTCCTGAATTTCGAAGATGTAGGCGTCGAGCTCAAAGACCGGGGCGTTTCCGCCGTGCGCCCAGTACCTGATCCAGAGATCCTCAAGATCGATCGTCCGGTGGCGGATGAGGTTTCGAGCTATTCGGCGTGGATCTTCCATGGCTGGTATCCCGTTGCAGGTGGCGGGTCGCTCTCGTAGTAAATCATCAGGTTGCTTACTCTCGACTGTACCTTCTGCTCGGATTACGGGGCAATGGGTGACGGGAGGCCGAAGTGTTCCTACGATTAGGCACATGGAACCCACCGGAAGTGCCGAACACATCAGAAGCCTCCACGAGCTGGTGGTCGGTAGTTCCGACATCCACGGAATTCTCAACGGGGTGACAGGCTTCGCCTCCGACGCCATGAGCAAAGTGGCGGGCGAGGACATCGATTGCGCCCTAACACTTCGCCGACGCAAACGGACCGCCACCGTTGCGGGCAGCAGTGATAGGGCTGTGCAGCTGGACAAGATAGAACAGGAACTCAAGCAAGGTCCCTGTCTCGAAGCCCTGGACGCCGGGCACCCCGTTCTCCTGGCCGACGTCAATACAGATACTAATTGGCCGCTTTACAGCAAGGCGCTGGCAGCTGAAGGTGTCCAGAGTGCCCTAGGGGTGCCCATGGACCTCGGCGAAACATCCCAAGCGGTCATCAACTTCTTTGCACCTGTTGCCGGGATTTTTACGGACACTGTGATTGCTGAAGCTACCGCCTTTGCCGATGTAGCCGGCAGCACGTTGCGCCTGGCCATCAGGGTGGAAACTGTGGAGCAGCTCAATGCCGACCTGAAAACCGCGATGTCCTCCAGGACCGTCATTGACCTCGCCTGCGGCGTGATCATGGCCCAGAATCGCTGCAGCCAGGACGAGGCCTTCAGCGTGCTGACCAAAGCATCCAGCCATCGGAACCAGAAACTCCATGCCGTCGCGTCGGAAATCATCGCCAACCTCAGCGGCAGTGCCGACGGTCAGTTGCGGTTCGAGGACTAGCTGGAATCGCCGCTCAATCGCCCCGGTCAACTCCGCTGAGGTTCGACGGCGGCCGCGACGTGCCAGCGCCGGACCCTAGGGCAGCTCCGGCGGTAACCGCAGCTACCCTCCGGGGCTTGGCGCGTCCCAGGAAGAGCATTCCGAAAGGTGCGAACAGGAGAAGCAGGCTGACCGAGCCGACCCCGGCCACGCCTGCAATCAAGACCACACCTGCCATAAACAGGAGATGGATGTCCGGGGCATCCGTAAATGACAGGCTGGGTACCAAGGCCGGGCCGTGGGATAACTTCATATATGGCTCCTGCGGGACTTCAGTTGCTTATTATTCCTACTGCTGATAAGTGTGTTGAAGTGCAATAAAGTGATGGCGATTGAGGGCGGTTTTTCACTGACACTTCGTGTTTCTGCTGTGCAGGAAATCAAGGAAGAAAAATAGTTTTCCGAGTCCGCGTCACGTTTCCGCAGGTCAGAGCACATATTCAGTGCCCAAGTCGTTGAAACGCGTACTGCGCCGTTGCCCTTTTCGGCTGCGTTGCGGTTCCTCGACGGAGTTAGCAGTGGTGGGTGTGGCGGGTTCTGGGGCCCGCCCGGGGCGCCATCACTGCGTAAACCGGGCTAGTGCGGTCGGTCGTCTGAGTCGCGACCGGCCGCACGATCCGGTAGGCACCCGGCGCGTGCAAACCCAGGCTGACTATGCCGGAGTTCTGATCCTGGCACGTGCAGCAGTTCTTCCTGACAGGTCAGAGCCCCTATTTGGTGACCGCACGCATACTGTTGTTCCGCTTCTCGTGGGTGAGTTCAGCCAATCCCAGTGCTTCGAGCAGCGGGGGCATATACATGCCGAACCGCCCGCGGTATCCCTTGCGGAGGCCGTACCAGCCGCCCACAGGGTTGTCCTCGCTGCGACCCCAGGCCTCCACGGTTCCGGGGGCGGCCTCTTTACCTTCATCCGCGGCACCCAGGGGTACCCAATCGGCTTGTGCAGCCAACCAGGAGTGCAGGTCCTCAATGGCACGTAGGTGGTACAGCAGCTTGGTGGACCCAACCTGGCAAACAATGGTCGGCGGATCCGCGGCCTCGTCCCGGTACATGATGTAGTCCGACGAGCCTGGGGGAGTGGTGAGCTGCCACGGATCGTCTTTGGTTCCAGCGGCCATGGGGTGGTCCTTCCTCAGATAGTGCATACGCTACACAGAGTCCGGTTGCGTGTCTGCAGATTCCGGATCCTGCGCGGTGGAGTCCAGTGGATTTTGGATCTCGTCGGTCATCATGCGGGCCGCGAAGAGCGCCACGAACGCCATGATGGGGCACACCAAGCCGGCAATACAGAAGATGAGCCAGATGGGAACCACCTCTGCCATAGGTCCGGCGAGTGCCATGGACACCGGCATCAAGGCGAGCGAAACGAAGAAGTCCAGGCTGGAAATGCGGCCCAGCAGGTGCCGTGGTACTCGACGTTGCAGCAGCGTCCCCCAGATGACCATGCCCACTCCTTCGGTGGCGCCAAAGATCAGCATCGCGGCGGCAAGCACCCAAAAGTTCTCCATAAATCCGATCAGCGCAATCGGCAGGCTACCCAGCCCCCACGTCACCACCATCACGGTGAGGTAGCGCCGGGGGAGGTGGACCGTTGCCGTGGCCAGCGCAGCGGCCGCACTGCCCACCCCCATGACCGCCAGAAGGAAACCGAACGTCCTGGAATCTCCGCCCAACTGATCACGGACCACAAACGGCAGCAGCACCTCGATGGGCCCGATCAGGAAGAGCACGGACAAGCAGGCCCAGATCAGGGTCCACAGCAGCCAGGGCGTGCGGATGGTGTAGCTGAACCCCTCCCGCAAGTCCTTAAAGAGGGAGGACTTTGCTGGTGCCTCGCCTTGGTGGGGCTCAGTGGCCACCGGCGAATTGCCAGGCGCCTGGCGGCTCAAGAGATTCACGATCCCAAAGGCCAGCAGATGGCAAACGGCAACGCCGGCCACCGCATGGGCGGGGGACAGCGCAGCCACCAGAATCCCGGCAATAGCCGGACCGGCCGCTTGCTGCAGAACCGGACGGACCGTTCCTTCCAGCCCGTTGGCGGCCAGGAGGTCGTCCGCGGGGAGGATGCGCGGAAGCATGGCCGAGTAGGCGGGGAAGAAGAAGGCCTGACCCACGCCCAGGATAAAAGCGCCGATGGCCAGATGCCACAGTTCAAGGACATTGAGCATGGCAAGAGCTGAAATGGTGGCGATCACCGCCAGGTTGGCGCCTTCAACCCCGATGATCAGGAGCCGCTGCGGGAGGCGGTCGGCCGCAATGCCGCCTGCCAGGACGAAGCCCACTAGCCCAACACTGGCCGCGGTGGCAACAACGGAAAGTTCAAGCGGGCCGCCACCGAGGTGGATCACCTCGTAGACCATCGCCACGGCCCACATTCCGGATCCGAAGATGGAGATGGACAGCGCAGAAATCAACACCCTGAATTCCCGGTGGGCAAAGGGACGCAGCGCTCTTAGCGAGGCCATTTCACCAGCCTAAACCCGTGTGCCTGAGCTGTTTCGGGCAGCCGGGTCACCGGTACCGGCTCCGGGAGGAAACTCCCGTTATGAAGCGCCCGACGGCGGTGCGTCGTCGTCGTCGGTGTCCGCACCTTCTGCCGGGTCCTGGCTGTGCAAACCGGTATCGTGCGGAACCCAGCCTTCGGTTTCACCCTCCGCCGGGGCATCGGCGTGGTGCCGGACGGCATGTTCGTTCTTGTCCGAGGCATTCATAACGGATACTTCCTGTCCTTGCTTGGACTGCTTCCGTGAGTGCCTCCAAGTTTACGCCGGACTTTGGCTCATGCGGGCTCCGCTCTCCGCGGAATACTGTCCACATACGGGCTTCCTGGTGGCTTGCAGGCGGAGGCCGTGACATAGGCTGAAGTCAGCAGTTCCCCGTCAAACGACTAACTGCCAAGGAGAGGTGAAGATGCCCAAGCGCCCCAACCCGGCGGTGAAGATCGCCCAGGAAACAGCCCACAACGCAGTGTTTGATGCTCAAGGCAACGCCAAGCCCGGAGTCCACAATGTGCTGCTGAAGGCAGTGGAGGTCCAGCGGCCCCTGGTCCTGGCCAACCTTCGCCGGCTCCAACGCCGCCACCCCAACGACTCCCCGGCGCAGCTTGCAGCAAAACTGGAACGCCACTACCTGTTGGCCATCTCCGGTGGAGGTGCAGCAGTGGGTGCCACCGCCGTCGTGCCTGGCATTGGAACTGCGGCGTCGCTGGGACTCTCCGCGCTCGCTACGGTGGGTTTCCTGGAAACCACCGCACTCTATGCCTCGTCGCTGGCGGAACTGCACGGCATCCGGCTGACCGATCCCGAGCGCGCACAAACCATGGTCATGGCCATCATGCTCGGAGAAGAAGGCACCTCCATGCTGGGGGCCCTCAGCGGGCAATCGCTGGGGCGCAGCAAGGGCGTCACCAATGCGTGGGGCCGGACTCTCACCAAAAAGATCCCGGGCAGCGGTTTTGGGGTCATCCGTGACTCCATCCAGCGCGCGTTCCTGAAGAACCTCCTTAAACGGCAGGGAACCGCGTTCATCGGCCGGGCTCTGCCATTCGGCGTAGGTGCCGTAGTAGGTGGGGCGGGCAACCTGATGATGGGCCGTGCCGTGGTCTCCACCGCAAAAGAAGCTTTCGGTCCGCTCCCGGATACAGTCCCTGGCGAACTTCTCCCCAACGCGCCCAAGAACATCTTGACCAACACAACGCTGGAAGGCGGTAGCAGTGGATCTGAACGCTGACCTCGGGGAGTCTTTCGGCTCCTGGACCATGGGAGACGACGCCTCCATGTTCCGCATCGTGAGCAGCGCCAACGTTGCCTGCGGCTTCCACGCAGGTGATCCGCTCACCATGCTGGACAGCTGCCGTGCGGCGTTCGAACTGGATGTCCGTGTAGGTGCTCATGTGGGATACAGGGACCTGGCTGGCTTTGGCAGGCGCTCGCTGGATATGACCTTCGATGAGTTGTTCGGGGATGTCCTCTACCAGCTGGGTGCCTTGGACGGCATGGCGCACGCAGTAGGCGCATCGGTGGATTACGTGAAACCCCATGGGGCGCTCTACAACAGGATCGTCCGCGACACCGAACAAGCCGAAGCCGTTGTTGCGGCCGTTCACGCCTACGATCCCGGCTTGCCGGTGCTGGGGTTGCCGGGCTCGGCGTGGCTGAGCCTCGCAGAGGAGGCCGGGCACCCGGTATTCCGTGAAGCATTCGTGGACCGGGCCTACCTTCCGGACGGCACGTTGGTTCCGCGCACGCACGACGGCGCAGTACTCCATGACACTGATGCCGTGGTGGCCCAGGCTGTACGGCTGGCAACGCGGAAAGAAGTACTGGCCATTGACGGGACCGTGGTGCCGGTTCAGGCTGACTCGCTGTGTATCCACGGCGATACTCCCGGTGCGGTGAACATGGCTGTTGCCGTGAGGCAGGGCTTGGAAAACGCGGGCGTTGACATTGAGGCGTTTGCATAAAGGCGTTTGCTTAATTCAGTGCACTAAGTCGTGTGCGGTGTCCCTGTGGCTGGTAGCTCTGTGATGGGAGGACCTTGTGGGTGCGGTAGCTGTAGAGCCTGGCGTGGGCACGGTGGTCCTCGGTCCGGAGGAGGCATTGGACCGCGCGTCCATGCGCTTGGCCAACACCCTGCTGGGTAACCCGGACACGGCAGCAGGGCTTGAAGTGCTGTTAGGCGGACTGAAGCTGCGGTTCGTGACGGGCTCGGCCGTGGCGGTGACCGGTGCCGAGGGCATGGTGACGCTGAACGGCGCCGAAGTCCCATTGAACCAAGCGGTCCGTGTCCCTCCAGGGGGAGTACTTGCCTTCGGCCCGGCGCTGTTCGGCCTCCGCTACTACGTTGGGATCCAAGGCGGCATTTCGGTGAATGCCGGATCGCTGCCCGCCGGATCGCTCCCCGCCGGTGCGACGCTGAAGCCCGGTTCCATGCTGACGTTTGGGCGGCCGCACGGCCATGTTTTCCCTGAGCTGAACCACCCCGCGCGGCGGGCCTTGGACCCCCAACGTCCCGTGGTTGTCAGGGTTTCGCGCGGCTCGCAGACGCAAACTTACGACGCCGGCACATGGTTGCGGCTGACCAGCGAACCTTGGATTCTCTCCCCGGAGTCGGACCGGGCAGGTGCGCGGCTAAGCGGTCGGCCGCTGGACCGGCCGTTGGAGGCCCGGCCACTGACCTGGTCTCTGGAGGACTGGCCACCGGAGGACCGGCCGTTGGAGGACTGGCCGCTGGAGAACCAACCGCTGGACACCGCGGCTGAGCACACCGCCGCTGGAGCACCCCCGAGCCAGCCGCTGGTATCCGGCTCAGTCCTGCTGCCGCCGTCGGGCCTTCCATTGATCGCCTTGGCCGGCCACCCGGCTGCGGCTCATTCCCCTGTCATCGCCGTGGTCCGGGACGAGGACCTGGACCTGATCGGCCAAGCCCGGCCCGGTCAGATGGTTCATCTCCTGGGTTGAGCATGAGTGTGGCTACTACGCGGGAGCGGGCTAGCAGTAACACTTCGAAAAAATCTGAAGGTTCGGCGATTCCCTCCCTCCAATAGGGCTGAGAGGGTGATCACTCACGTACCCTCAGGATCATGCCTCGTTTACTGCCCTCTGTTGTGGCCACAGCCGCGATCGCCGTTGCCTGCTCCATGCTGTCCCCGTTCGCTGGCCCGGCTTACGCCTCCCCGGACTTGCCAGCCACGATACAAACGGGGAGCAAGCCCCAAGCAGTGGCAGTCAACGAGAAGACCAACAAGATTTATGTTGCCAACTCCGGTAGCAGCTCCGTCACGGTTATTGATGGAGCTACAAATAGCACTACGGCTGTGAGTGCCGGTGCCAAGCCGATCGCCCTCGCAGTCAACGCCGTCACGAATAAAACGTACGTGACAAACGGCGACGGTAACTCGGTGACTGAGATCGATGGTGCAACAAATGCCACCGTCACTGTTCCGGTAGGGACTGAGCCTGGTGACATTGCTGTCAATACCAAGACGAACAAGGTGTACGTGACCCATGCTGGGGCCGGTCTGGTAACAGTCCTTGATGGTCTCACCCATGCAACCACCACTGTTGCTACCGGCTATTTGCCGACGGATCTAGTGGTAAATGAGATGACCAATAAGGTCTACGTTACAAACCACTACTCCAACACTGTGACGGTCATCGACGGACTCTCGAATGGGACCGTGACAGTCCCCACGGGAGAAGGTCCCAGGGACCTCGCGGTCAATGTTGTTACCAACAAGGTGTACGTACCGAACAGTTACGGCGGATCCTTGACTGTGATCGAGGGCGCCTCAAACGCGACATCAACCATCAGCCTTCCGGTTCCGCCGTGGTCACTCGCACTGAATTCGAAGACGAACAAGCTATATGCCGCTAACTACCTCGACGTAGGTGCCATTATCGATGGCGCTACGGGTTCTGTGGTGGAAAAGAGTTTTGGCTCTTCGGCAATGGACATGGTTGTCAACGAGTCCACCAACCAACTTTTTGCCGCGAATTACCCCACCAACACGGTCACTGTGCTCGATGGTGCCAGTAACACCACCAGGACGATCCCCGTTGGTGCCGGCCCCACTGCGCTGGCCCTGAACACGGACACCGGCGTTGTCTATGTGGTCAACTCCGATGGCAACTCCGTCTCAGCCCTCCACGTCGAACCCGGGGCGGCAACAACCCCGAAGAATGACTACAACGGCGACGGCCGTGCAGATGTTTTGGCTCGTGATTCGTCGGGTGTGTTGTGGTTGTATCCGGGTAATGGTGCCGGTGGTTGGCTTGCGCGTGTTCAGGCCGGTCAGGGTTGGAATGTGATGACGTCCATTACGGGTCCT